>ENA-UOJC01001266-UOJC01001266.1-human-gut-metagenome-genome-assembly--contig:-C104-NODE-1266-length-36060-cov-5.077600_pt1 | contig 36060 bp, 29 predicted proteins | sample MGYA00242339_ERZ723886 | MGnify/ENA metagenome assembly ERZ723886 | reverse complement strand
GACCCCGCGCGCGTGTCGCCGCATGTTATCCGTCATTCCTTCGCCAGCCATATGGTCGCCCACGACGCCGACCTGCGTTCCGTCCAGCAGATGCTGGGTCACGCGAATATTTCAACGACACAGATCTACACGCACATCCTGGACGATCGCCTGAAAAAGACCGTTGAAAAAAGCCATCCCCTCGCCGATGGGAACTTTTTAAAAGAAATCCTAAAAAACTGAAGACGAAAGGTCCCCGTGACGTTATAATCCGTGCCATGAAAATCATAACGAAATACATTCTGAAGCAAATGATACTCGGTTTTGTGCTGATCACGACCGGGTTGCTCATGATCGTGTGGCTGTCGCAGTCGCTGCGCCTGCTCGACATGCTGCTGAATTCAAAGGCTTCTGTCTGGCTTTTCATTCAGATGACCCTTCTGATGGTTCCGGGGTATCTGTCTGTGATTTCGCCGCTGGCTCTGTTTGCGGTCACGCTGTTCACCTACAACCGGATGATCACCGACCGGGAGCTGACGATCCTGCGCGCCGCGGGGATGAGCCCGCTTCAGCTGGCTCGGCCGATTATCGCTCTGGGCGTTCTTTTCACGCTGATCGGCTTTTACATCTCTCTGGTCATTGTTCCGAGATCCGTCGCCGATTTCCGCGAACTGCGCTGGAAAATCCAGAACGACGTCTCTCACCTGCTGTTGCAGGAAGGTGAATTCACGGACGTCACCTTTGGCATTACGGTCTATATCCGCAACCGGAATGATGACGGAACGCTGGAAGGTGTGATTCTTCATGACCAGAGAAACCGCGAAACGCGTGTCACGCTTCTGGCCGAAAAGGGGGCGATCACATACCGCAACGGCATCCCTCAAATTTCCATGTTCAACGGCAGCCGGCAGGAAGTCGCACAGAAAACCGGACGGTTTTCCATCCTGTTCTTTGATTTTTACAATCTGGATTTTTCATCAGTCAATGATCAGAAGTTTGACCGTCTGAAAAACCCGGGGGAATTGTCCCTGCACGACCTGTTGACCGTTACAAAGGAAGACGTGCTGACGGATAAGAACGTCCGGCGTTTCCGGGTCGAAGCCTACAAGCGGCTGACACAGCCGTTTTACAATCTTTCCTTTATGCTGATTGCCGCCGTCGGCATGCTGACCGGCGCCTTCAATCGGCGCGGGCACAGCCGGCGCGTTGTCGCCACGGTGCTGAGCATGGTGCTGATGCAGGTGCTGATGCTCAGTTCCGAAAACCTGTCCCTTCGGAGTCTGGCTTTTGTCCCGCTGATGTATATTGCGGCCATCGGACCGATTTTCATCTGTCTGTACATTCTGAAAAATGCCGGAACCTTCTCCCTGAAACCTCTGAAAAACGGCCTTGAGAAGCTGAAGCGCCTCAAAGAACGCTTTTCCGTCCGCAGGAGAACGGCGAAACAATGATCCGGCTTGCGGTTTTAACGCTTCTGCTTCTGTATCCTCTGGCGGCCGCGGCGGCCGGGCGTGACCAGCCCGTGGATTTTTCCGCCGACGAACTGGTTTACGACCGGGAAATGAATCTGGTCATTGCCCGCGGAAACGTCTTTTTCAAACAGGGCGAAACCACGCTGAAGGCCGATCACGTCAATTACGACACGATCGACAGCGTTGTCATCGCGTCAGGCAATGTCGAAATCAACACTCCGGACGGCGGCCGGGTTCAGGGCAATTACGCCAAGCTGTCCGGCGACATGAAGGACGGCATCATCCGGCAGATTCAGTACACCCTGTCGGATCAATCCGTCATGACAGCCAAGGATGCCCGGCACATCAACGGAACATTCACGGAATTCAATGACGTGTCGTACTCTTCGTGCGATTTCTGTCTGGACGGGTCGCGTTTCTGGGAAATAAAAACAAATAAAATGACCCATGACAAGGAAGCCCAGAACATGGCCGCCCAGAACGCGACTCTGTTTGTTTCGGGTGTCCCGCTGGTTTACATTCCGTATTTCTCCTATCCCGATCCCAGCGTTAAACGACGGACAGGCTTCCTTCTGCCGTCCTTCAAATCGAACAAGGCTCTGGGGTTCGGGACGACCATTCCCTATTACTGGGTGATCGGGCCGTACACCGACCTTTTGTTCAACCCTCTGGTGGCGACGAAAGGCGTCCTTCTGGCGGGCAATTTCCGGCATAATTTCTCCGAAGGCATGTTTCAGATTTCCGGATCCCACATTTACCAGGATGACGAGTCCCGCTACAATGTCCGCTCGGCGTTCCGGTGGGATATATCGGACGTCTGGCGCACCGGATTCAACGTTGACCACGTTTCGGACGACACCTATCTGCGGCGATATGACATTGAGGGTTCAGACGATTATGCGCCATGGCTGAAATCCGATGCTTACGTTGAAGCGCTGACTTCGCGGTCCTATTTCAACATAAAAGCCGTCCATTACCAGAACATGCGCTATGACGTTCAGGATGATACGATCGCCGACGTCGTGCCCCAGATGACCTATACATATGACACCGCGCCGTCGGCCATCGGAGGCTATTGGAATTTCAACGCATCCTCGGCCGTTTTACACCGCGACGTCGGGGATGACAGCGCCCGTCTGACCGTCGGGACGGGATGGCATCTGCCCGGCATCACCTCATGGGGGGCATCGTACAGCTTCAACGCGACTGTCCGTGCCGACGGCTATGACATCAAGGATTATTATATTGAAGAGGAGAGCCGCCTCTACTCTGGACAGGTTGCGGATATCCACCCGCAGGCGTCTTTGAAGGTCAGTTATCCTTTCGTCAGTGTCGGCGACAAATACAATCAGATCCTGGAACCGATTGTCATGGGTGTTATCGCGCCCAACTCGCGGAATTCGGAGAAAATCCCGAATGAGGACAGCCGCGATCTGGATTTCGACGATACGTTCCTGTTTTCCGAAAACCGTTTCTCCGGTTACGACCGCTTTGAACCGGGCGCGCGCGTCAACTACGGCCTCAAATGGAGCATCTACGGCCAGAACAGCGGTTACGTTTCCGCCCTTGTCGGCCAAAGTTACCGTTTCAACAAATCGGATATTTTCCCTCAGGGATCCGGCCTTGAAAATCAGGCCTCGGACGTTGTCGGCCGCCTGACCATCCGTCCCAACGAATTTTTCAGTCTGGAATACGCCTTCCGCCTGGATCACAGGACGTTCGAGCTGAACCGGAGCGAAGTCAGTCTGACGGCCGGCAATCCGCTTCTGCGTTTCGGGATTGATTACATGAACCTCAAGGGTTCCGTCCCCGGCTATACGGGCTATAACGCCCGCGAGGAAGTGACCTTCTGGCTGAATTCCCAGATTACGCGTTACTGGTCCGTCGGATATAATCAGCGTATTGACCTTTCCAAAGGCGGCGGCGTCCTTGAAGTCGGCGGATATGTCCGTTACGAGGATGAATGCTTTGCTTTGGAAACGGGCATTAAAAAAGACTATACTTACGACCGCGATTACAAGGGCGGTGTATCATTCCGTCTGGGAATCGAATTCAAGCCGTTCGGCGGATTTGAAGTTTAAGGGGGCAAAACGTATGCGTTTCAGGGAATTTATCTTCGCGCTTCTTGTCGTGACCGCCTCTTTTCCGGCACAGGCGCGGACAACAATCGCGGCGATCGTCAACGACGACGTTATTTCCGATCTGGACCTGGAGCAGCGGGTGAAATTCATTGGCGCGACGACGTCTCTGGATGTCAGAAAGCCCGACGTCCGCCGCCAGATATTAAAACAGCTCATTGATGAAAAGCTGAAACGCCAGGAAGCCGCGCGCGCCGGCGTCACCGTCACGGACGCCGACCTGAAACGAGCCGTTGACGCGACGTTGCTTCAGAACGGCACGGATGCCGATAAAATGAAAGCGCTTCTGAAAAAACACGGCCTGCCGTACGCCATCGTTGAAGACCAGATCAAAAGTGACCTGCTGTTTATCATGGCGTTGCGTCGTATGTCGGGACAAAGGGCGGAAGTTTCCGACGCCGAAGTCGAAACAAAAAGAGCCGAAATCGAAAATAAGGTTTCTGAAAACCAGTATCTCCTGTCGGAAATATTCCTGCCCGTTTCGGAAAAGGACAAAGACGGCGCCGTTTACGGGCGCGCGATTCAGATCATCATGAAAATCCGTGAAGGGGTTCCTTTTGAAAAGCTGGCCGAAGAATATTCCAAAGCGCCGTCGGCCGAAAACGGCGGCCTGCTGGGGTGGGTGCCGGAATCGGCGGTCGAGCCGGAAATGAAAGAAGAACTCGCCCAGATGGAAGTCGGTCAGGTCAGTTCTCCCATCCGGACGGAAAACGGTTACACGGTCATTGCCCTGCGCGCCCTGCGTTCTCCGGAAGATATGAAGGAACAGGACGCTTTCCGGATGGCTCAGATTTTCCTGCCCGCCGGCAGCGCGAAAGAACGAACGAAAATTCTGAAACGCATTGACGCAACGGCCGGATCCTGCACACAGTTCATGTCTCTGGCGGAACAACTGAAAACAACGCCCCGTGCGGATCTGGGAAAGGTTCCGGTTTCCGACATTCCTTCACCGATTCTCGACCGGGTCAAGGATATCGGTCTGATGCAGCCTTCAGAACCGCTGGGCATCGACGGCGGCGAGCTTGTCTTTATGGTCTGCGCCAGGGAAAAGGTTTCCCCCGTCCCGTCAAAGGAAGAGCTGAAAATGCAGATTGAAAGCCAGCGGCTGGAAATGATGGCGCGGCGCCGCCTGCGTGAGCTCCGCCGTTCTGCGATTACGGAGATACGCTGATGACGGTTCTGCCCCCTCTTCGCGACATTATTGTCAAATACGGATTGTCGCCCAGGAAAAATCTGGGGCAGAATTTTATTTTCGACACGAATCTGATCGACAAAATCGTGCGTGCCGCCCAAATCCGTTCCCCCGCCGCTTTTGAAAAAGGCACCGTCATTGAAGTCGGGCCCGGCCCCGGCGGTCTGACGCGTTCAATCCTTGAACATGGCGCAAGACACCTTGTCGCCGTTGAAAAGGATGAACGGTGCCTGAACATTCTGGCGGAAATCGAAAAAGCCTATCCGGGACGGCTGGAGGCGCTGAACACCGACGCTCTGACGCTGGATCTGGCCGCGCTGGGTAACGCGCCCCGATGCATCCTGTCCAATCTGCCCTACAATGTGGGTACGCCTCTTCTGATCGGCTGGCTGAAACAGGCCCGCGCCTTTTCCGGCATGACCCTCATGTTCCAGAAGGAAGTCGCGGAACGCATCACGGCAACGCCCGGCCGTTCTGCCTACGGGCGTCTGGCCATTCTGTCCCAATGGCTTTGCGAGACGGAAATCCTGTTCACTGTCAACCGCGCCGCCTTCACGCCCCCGCCCAAGGTTACATCGGCCGTCGTCCACCTGAAACCGAGGGCTGAACCTCTGGCCCCGGCGCGCTTTGACCTTCTGGAACGGGTGACGGCCGCCGCTTTCGGGCAGAGGCGCAAAATGCTCCGTTCCAGTCTGAAATCCGTCGGAAACCCCGAAGAATTGTGTCTGGCCGCCGACGTCCCCGCGACAGCGCGCGCCGAAGAAATCCCCGTCACCGCCTTCTGTGCGATGGCTCGAGCCTTGGAGAAATAAATGGATACGTTGCTTGTTCCCTTTCTGAATGTCCTGTTCATCCTTCTGTCGCTGTATGTCAAGGTCATTATTGTTGCCATCATTGTTTCCTGGCTGATTATGTTCAATGTTCTGAACACATCAAACCGCCTTGTATATCTGATCAACGACATTCTGACCCGTCTGACCGAGCCGGGATTCAACCTGTTCCGGCGCTTTATCCCGCCTTTGGGCAGCGTTGATCTGTCGCCTCTGTTCCTGCTTCTGGCGGTGCAGTTCCTTCAGATGGTCATCATCCGGATTATGATGAGGCTATGACGGCGGACTGTTTCCAGAAAGCCCCCGGCGGCGTCCGTATCCGAATCCGTCTGACGCCCAAAGCGCGGCGGGAAGGCATTGAAGGCATTTACGACGGCGCGGACGTTCCGGCGCTTAAGGTTGCCATTGCCGCGCCGCCCGTCGACGGCAAAGCGAACAAGGCGCTGATCGCATTTCTGGCAAAGACCTGGCGCCTGCCCAAAACGTCTTTTCAAATTGTCGCCGGAACGTCGGACCGGAACAAAACGCTTTTCATTGCCGGAGATCCCGACGTCCTGTCCGGCCGGATAGAAACGGAGTTAACCTCATGCCTGAAATCATCTACGGAAGCCTGATCGCTGAAAAATGCCGGACGGAAACCGCTGAAAAAACCGCGCACCTGAAAAAACGGACCGGAAAGGCTCCCCGTCTGGATGTGATCATTGCGGGCGATAATCCCGCCAGCCGCATTTATGTCCGGAACAAGGAAAAGGCCGCCGCCAACACGGGAATCGTTTCCATTGTCCATGCGTTGCCGGTCGAAACCCCGCGGGAAAACCTGTTGCAACGAATCGCAGAACTGAACGAAAACCCCGAAGTCAACGGCATTCTGGTTCAGCTCCCCCTGCCCAATCCCGAAGATGAGAAAATCGTCACACAGGCTGTTTCTCCGGACAAGGACGTCGACGGTTTCCACCCGCTGAACCTGGGCCGTCTCATGCTTCGCGAAGACGGCTTCACGCCCTGTACGCCGCGCGGCTGTATGCGTCTGATCCATTCCGTTCTGCCGGATATAAGCGGCCTCAATGCCGTTGTCATCGGCCGTTCAACCATTGTCGGAAAGCCGATGGCTCAGCTTCTTCTCAATGCGGACGCCACCGTCACGACAACACATTCAAAAACGACGGATCTGCCTTCTGTCTGCCGCCGAGCCGATATCCTGGTCGCCGCCGTCGGTATTCCCCGCTTTGTCAAGGCCGGATGGGTCAGAGACGGCGCCGTTGTCATTGACGTCGGCATCAACCGTCTGGAAAACGGAACACTGTGCGGGGATGTTGATTTCGAGGCCGTTCTCCCGAAATGCCGGGCGATTACGCCGGTTCCAAAAGGAGTCGGCCCGATGACAATCGCCATGCTGATGGAAAATACGGTGGAAGCCTTCTGCCGCCAGAACGGTATTGACCCCGCTCAGCGCACGAATCCGTCTCTCTGATAACGGCGGCAGAGGAAATAAAAACGCAGCAGCAGAAAGGACGCGGCGAATGTACTGGCCGCAATCATGCCGTAGACCGATCCCAGAACGCCAATGCCCATCCGGAAGGAAAAAAGCCATACAAGAGGAATCATCAGGCCGATGAACGCAATCGCCTGTCCGACCGTCGGAATGAAAATATCGACCGCGCCGCGCAGGATGTTGACCATGACAACCTGCGTCCCGTCCACAATACAGATCAGAGAACACAGCATCACCATCGGGATACAGAGCTGAATCAGCTCGGGATCAAGCGTATAAATGGATGCCACCTGCTTCGGCCAGAAGACCAGAACGACCGAACAGGCGGCCATCATGAACAGATTCATGATCGTCCCCATCCACCCGGCGATCCGCATATCCAGAACGGATTTCCGTCCCCGGGCAATACCGACCAGAACGGACGACGCCGTGCCGATACCCGTTGCAATCATGAAAATAATGTTTGAAATATTCAGGATGATCGTAAACGCCCCCAGCGCCAGCGCCCCCAGCCAACCAACCATGATATTGATGGCGGAAAAAGCGCCTTCCTCAACGCCCATTGTCACGGCGGCGCCGTATCCGATTTCATGCAGTTTTTTACTTTCGCGGCTGTCCGGCTTTGGTTTTTCCCACACGCCGTATATATCGTTTTCGTCAATACAGAAAACACAGATGAACATGCCGATCGCCAGAAACCATCGAATGACCGTTGTACTGACTGCGGATCCCGCCGCGCCCATTTCCGGAAAACCGTAATGGCCGTAAACCAGAGCCCAGTTCAGAAAAATATTCAGAATGTTCGCCAGGATAATCATAATCATTCCCGGCAGAGGCCGCTTTGTGCCCTCCAGAAATGAAGACATGACATAGAACATCAGTGCCGCCGGAATCCCCAGGGCGTAAATCGACAGCACTCGGGCACTTCCTTCAGCCACGTCCTCGGGCTGCCCGAGAAGCTTCATCAAAAATTCGGAAGGCATGCACAGGATCATCAGAAAAATGCCGATTTTGGCGCCGTAAGGTATCGAACGCCGCAGAACCGCGCCGCATTCGCGGAACATTCCCCGGCCGAATGCGTTCGCCGTCATGACAATCGTTCCCTGAATCAGCCCGAGACTGACCGCCAGCAGAAAAACAGCGACCGTGTTGGCCAGACTCTGATAGGCCAGATCCTGCGTACCGTACCGTCCGACCATGATGGTATCGACCAGGTTCATACCGACGGTGCCCAGCCGGGCGATAACGACCGGAAAGGCCAGCTTTACCGTTTCACGGGCGCATTTCAGAATTTTAAGCCTGAAAACCCGCTCTTCGCGCTCTTCCCGCTCTGCGGCATAGGGGCTTTCTTTGAATTCCGGCGCCGTTTTATGATAGATTTCGCTTCTCACAATACCCTACAACCATACGGAAGAACGCCGTTTTTTCTTCGTTTAAAGCTGCAAAATGGTTTTGGGCGTCGTCAGATTTTTCCAATTCTTCATACTCGGCCAGCTTTTTTTTCATTTCAGCCGGATCGACTTCTTCGACATTAACGGCCTTACGCGTCAGAATTGTGCATCCGTTGTCGCGGATTTTCGTAAAGCCGGTCGTAATAAAATACTTTTCGGGTTTTGACGTTTCCGTCTCCCGCAAAGTGACGACGCCGCACCGCAGCAGCATCAGGGAAGGCGCACGCCGGGGCAAAACCAAATAAGGCCCCTCGTACGCCGGGATTTCAACTGACAGAACCTCCTTCACCAGAAACGGTTTCTGAGGCAGCAGTATTTTAACAAAGATTGTCTGCTGTTCAGCCATTTAAGACGCCGCCTTTCCGACACGAACGTTTGAAGACATCTTTTTCGCTTTTTCTTCCGCTTCTTCAATCGTCCCGACCATAAAGAATGCCTGCTCCGGCAGGTCGTCATACTTGCCGTCGACAATACCCTTGAAGCCCTTGATCGTATCCGCCAGCTCGACATAGCGCCCCGGAATGCCCGTAAACACTTCCCCGACATGGAACGGCTGTGACAGGAAGCGCTGAACCTTGCGCGCGCGGGAAACGGTCAGTTTGTCCTCTTCGCTCAATTCATCCATGCCCAGAATGGCGATAATATCCTGCAAGGCCTTGTACGACTGCAGAATACGCTGCACTTCACGCGCAACGGCGTAATGCTCTTCGCCGACAATGGCCGGATCAAGAATACGGCTGGTGGATTCCAGGGGATCAACGGCCGGATAAATGCCCAGTTCCGCGATCTGGCGGCTCAGAACCGTCGTCGCATCCAGATGGGCGAACGTTGTCGCCGGCGCCGGATCCGTCAGGTCGTCCGCCGGGACGTAAACCGCCTGCACTGAGGTGATGGATCCTTTTTTCGTTGACGTGATGCGTTCCTGCATCGCCCCCATGTCGGTGCCCAATGTCGGCTGGTAGCCCACGGCGGAAGGAATACGACCCAGAAGGGCGGATACTTCGGAACCGGCCTGTGTGAAACGGAAAATATTATCAATGAACAAAAGAACGTCCTGCCCTTCCTCGTCGCGGAAGTATTCCGCCACGGTCAGACCGCTCAGCGCAACGCGGGCACGAGCCCCCGGCGCTTCGTTCATCTGGCCGTAAACCAGAGCCGCCTTGGAATTATTCCCCTTGAGGTCAATAACGCCCGATTCGATCATTTCATGATACAGATCGTTGCCCTCGCGCGTACGCTCTCCGACGCCGGCGAAAACGGAATATCCGCCGTGCCCCTTTGCAATGTTGTTGATCAGTTCCATGATCAGAACCGTCTTGCCAACCCCGGCGCCCCCGAACAGGCCGATTTTGCCGCCGCGGGCATACGGTTCCAGAAGGTCAATGACCTTGATGCCGGTCGTCAGCATCTGTGTCGTTGTCGCCTGATCAACGAAAGCGGGCGGTTCACGGTGAATCGGGCTCAGATGCACGCCTTCAATCGGGCCGCGTTCGTCCACGGGCTGCCCCAAAACGTTCATGATGCGCCCCAGCGTGCCCGGACCGACGGGAATGGAAATCGGCGCACCGGTATCGACCACTTCCTGACCGCGCCGCAGGCCGTCCGTTGAGTCCATCGCAATGCACCGCACGACCGATTCTCCCAACTGCTGAGCCACTTCCAAGACCAGTTTCCGATCCTGAAGAGGTGTTTCCAAAGCCGATAAGATCGCCGGCAGATCTTTTTCATCGTCAAATTTTACGTCAACAACGGCGCCCAAGACCTGTGAAATGTGTCCGACACTGTTTTTAGCCATTGTGATAAACTCCTGTCTTCCTCAAAATAATTAAAGTCATAGCGCTTCAGCGCCGGAAATGATTTCCGTCAATTCCTTGGTGATCAAGGCCTGCCGTGTCCGATTGTACATCAGCGTCAGGCTGTCGATGATATCGCCCGCATTGTTCGTCGCATTGTCCATGGCCGTCATGCGCGCTCCGTTTTCCGAAGCCGCCGATTCCAGCGTCGAACGGTAAATCAGCGTTGTCAGCAATTCCGGCAACATGGCCCGGAGCATGATTTCCGGATTGCCCGGTTCAAAATCGTATTCCAGAGGATCCCTGACGTGCAGAACCTCTTCGGCCTCTGAATTCAAAACGCGCGTCATCCGTGTCGTTTTGTACTGGGAGGGTGAAGGCCCCTTGCTGGAAGCAAAACGTGCCGCGCTTTTCCCCGTCTGCCCGCGGATGGCCGAAGCCGCCGAAGCCGCACCGGCGAAAGAACCGCTCTGCATCTGACGGCGCGGCCGTTCGATTTTATACTCGTCTTCGTTCCCTTTGAACCCCCACGGTGTTTCCCCCGTAAACGGTTGCAAAATCCGAAGGGGTTCCAGAGGCACCAGCGGGTTGATGCGTACTTCCTGTGAAATGGCCGAATGGAACTGGTTGTATATGACCGAACACGCGTCGATTTCCCCGGCTTCGTACATATCCAGAATGCGCATGCTCATTTTTTCGGCATCATGACGCTGTTCGTGCGCGTTGTTTGACCCCGCATACGTCCCGATGATCCGGTCGCCGTACTGTCCTTTCAGCATATCATAAGCCCGTACGCCGACACAGAACAGGCGTACCGTTTTCTTTTCACTTTCCAGATAATTGATCAGCTGGACGGTTTTCTTTACGACGTTGATATTAAACCCGCCGCAAAGCCCGCGTGACGAAGAAAAGACAATTACCAGATGGTTCTGTTCTTTTCCCGAACCGACCAGCAACTTCGGAATATGAACGCGGGGGGTTTTCCCCGCCGCAATGTCCTCACTGCGCATGAAATCGATGGTCTTGGCCAGACGGATGATGATGCGTCCCAGGCTGGCCGCGAAATATCCCGATTCGGTCACGGCTTCCTGAGCCTGCCGCAAACGGGAAGCCGCCACCATCTTCATCGCCGACGTAATTTTACGCGTCGATCGGATGGAAGCAATCCGGCTCCTGAGTTCTCGTAAGTTTGCCATTCCGTTTTCCTTTGCGTTTACGAAAACGTTTTGACGAAATCATCCAGGAAATAACGCAGGTCGTCTTCGGTATCCGGAGAAATGACCTTTTCATCCCGGATTGATTCAAGGACGGAAGGCACCGTCGCCTTCAGCTGTTTCAGCATTTCAGCCTCGAACGCCGCGATTTTATTGACCGGAAGCTCGTCAAGATACCCCCGGATGCCTGTAAAGATCGACACGACTTCCTCTTCGACCGGCATTGGATGATACTGTTTCTGCTTCAGAAGTTCCGTCAGCCGTGCGCCGCGGTTCAGAAGTTTTTGTGTCGCCGGATCCAGATCCGATGCAAACTGCGAGAACGAAGCCATTTCACGGTACTGCGCCAGCTCAAGCTTGATGGAACCCGAAACCTGCTTCATCGCCTTGATCTGTGCGGCCGACCCCACGCGGGAAACCGAAATACCGACGTTCACCGCCGGACGGACGCCCTGATAGAACAACGAGCTTTCAAGGAAAATCTGACCGTCCGTAATGGAAATGACGTTTGTCGGAATATACGCGGACACGTCGCCGGCCTGTGTTTCAATCACGGGCAGAGCCGTCAGGGAACCGCCGCCGAATTCGTCGCTCATTTTCGCCGCGCGTTCCAGAAGACGGGAATGCAGATAGAAAACATCCCCCGGGAAAGCTTCACGTCCGGGCGGGCGGCGCAACAGCAGAGACATCTGGCGGTAGGCGACGGCCTGCTTGGAAAGATCGTCATAGAAAATGACGGCGCTCATCCCGTTGTCGCGGAAATATTCCCCCATCGCACAGCCCGTATACGGCGCGATGTACTGCAACGGTGCGGCTTCGGAAGCCGTCGCGGACACGATAATCGTATAATCCATGGCGCCGCGTTCTTCCAGCGTATGCATCACCTGCGCGACGGTACTGCGCTTCTGGCCAATGGCCACGTAAATGCAAAAAACCTTATCTTTATCGCTTTTCGCCGCGTCGTTCAACGCTTTCTGGTTCAGGATGGTGTCCAGAATGATGGCGGTCTTGCCGGTCTGGCGGTCGCCAATGATCAGTTCGCGCTGTCCGCGCCCGATGGGAATCAGCGAATCGATGGCTTTCAAACCGGTCTGCAGGGGTTCATGCACGCTTTTGCGGGTAATGATGCCCGGCGCCTTGACATCGACAGGGCGGATTTCGGCCGCTTCGATTTTACCTTTGCCGTCAATCGGGTTTCCCAGAGCATCGACAACGCGTCCCAAAAGACCCGGGCCGACCGGAGCGCTGACGATCGTGCCGGTGCGCTTCACCGTATCGCCTTCGTGAATATCAGAGTCCTGCCCGAACACCACCGCGCCGATATTGTCGCTTTCCAGGTTCAGAGCCATGCCCTTGATGCCGCTTTGAAATTCAATCAGCTCGCCGGCTTCCACATTGTCCAGGCCGTAAATGCGGGCGATGCCGTCCCCGACGGACAGAACCTGTCCGACTTCGTATGTATCGGGCTGCGTGCCGAAATTTTCGATACGTTCTTTCAATAATGAAGAAATTTCCGTTGCCTGGAGATTCATAACCCAGCACCTTTCATAATCAAATTCAATTTCTGCAGTTTGGATTTTATGGAAGAATCGACCATGCGCGATCCCACGCGGATTGTCATGCCGCCGATCAGACGTGAATCCACCGACAAGTTCAGCCGGATCTGTCGCTCGAAAATCCCGCCCAGAACATCCGTCAGGCGCCCCGACAGCGTTTCATCCAGTTCCTGTGCGGCGACGACAGACACCGGCAGAATGCCCATGTGTTCCTCATACAGACGATCGTATTCCGCGGCAATGGCGTCAAAAGCGTACAAACGTCCGTTTTCAGCCAGAACTCCCAAAAAATTCCGGACCAGCCCCGACAATCCGGCCTTTTCCGCAACGGCCAGTATGGCGTCGACACGCTCCTTGCGGCCAATGATCCGTGATGTCATAAGCGTCTTCAGTTCCGGGGATTCCTCCGACAGGCGCCGGATTTCACGTAATTCTCCGGCCGCCGGCTCTGCAGCGTTTTTTTCAAGGGCATCTTCAAACAGTGCGGAAGCATAACGCCTCGCCAGTTCAATTTTGCTTGTCGATTTTGTTGACATTGAACCTTCCGTTCCGTCAAATTCCGTTTCTACTCTTGTGGTCAGTCTTTCTTTATATCAACAAACCGACCGTTCTTCAAACAGAATAATTCATAAAAATCCCTCCCGGATACATCCCCCATACCCGATTATTCGCACAACGGTGCGTCCTTTGGACGCGGAAAAACAACGGACGGCAAAACAGCAAACGTTTCCCTGAAGTGTTTATTTTTAAATATTCTTTTCATTACAGCATTTGAACAGAGCGTTGAAAAAAGCTATGCTGGAAAATTATGTAAAACAACGGAGACGCGACGTGACACAGAATAAATGCACACCGGCGGACAAGGACGAACTGGTCTGGGACGAGGTTCCCTGTCTGGTCGAGCCCATCTACAAGGTTGACGAAAAACCTGACAGCATCTGGGAAACCCTGCTTTACGGATGGCAGCACACGCTGATCGACATGGGGACGCCTCTTGTTCTTCCAATCGCGGTTTCGGCGGCTCTGCGCCTGACGCCCGAACAGAGCATCGCCATGATCAGCGCCACCCTGTTCGTCATGGGGATCAGCACCCTGCTCCAGTCAACCTTCGGCAACCGTCTTCCCGTCATTCAGGGTCCCTGCAGCACAACCGGCGCAACAATCATCTCCATGACAACCCTGTTTCCGGCGTCGGCCATCTGGGGCGGCATTTTCGTTTGCGGTTTCATCGAATTTCTGGTCGGTTCGACAGGGCTTCTGAAATACATCCGGGTTCTGTTTCCCATGACCGTCGCGGGTCTGGTCATTTCATGCATCGGTTTGAATCTGGGAATGCTGGGCGTCACATGGGTCGTTGCCGAAGCAAAAGGAGTGGACATCATGCTCGGCGCTGCCGTCATCCTGTCCACCTGTATTCTCAAATTCCTTTTTCCCTCTGTTTTCAAGGGAATCCTGTCCCGAGGGGCTATTCTGTTTTCCATTCTGCTGATCGGCCTGGTCGTCGCGCCTCTGGTCGAAAACCTGGACTGGCATGAAGTCGCCGCACGGCCCTGGTTCGCCTTCCCCGAATTCTTCCCGTACGGCCATCCGTTCAAAGGGTGGACCTTTATGGAAGGAGCCATTCTGGGACTGATGGTTGCGATTATCGGTTCGGTCGTCGAAATGCTGGGCGATTTTGCCGCGACCTCTGCCGTCTGCGGCATTCCGTACCGGGTGTCCCATATGAACAAAGGTGTCCGAACCATCGGCATATGCAATATGATCGCTCCCCTTCTCGGATCTGTCAGCGTCACAAGCTACAGCCAGAATTCGGGACTGATTGCCAATACACGCATCGCCAGCCGTTTCGTTATCCAGGTCGGCGCCTGCTTCATCATTTTATACGGTCTTTGCCCCAAATTCGCGGCTTTGCTGGCCATCATTCCCCAATCCGTCCAGGGCGGCGTCTTTATTCTTGTCTGCTGTTCCATCACGATTGCGGGGCTGGAGCTTCTGCACACCGTTCCGCAGACCGACGGGAACAAAATGGTCATCGGGCTGACGCTTCTGTTCGCTCTGGGAACGCCGATTTACTTCAACGCTCCCGAAAACGCCCGCTTTACCGAAAACCTGCCCATATTCCTCAGGCTTCTCCTGACAAACAGCGTTGTCCTTGCCGTTGTTGTCGGCACGTTCCTGAACGTTCTGATCAATCACATCCTGCTTCGATTCGCGCCGAAGCAATAAAAGGACCCGTAACACAAAGCCCCTTATGCCGAAACATAAGGGGCTTTGTTTTCACGGAAAACGGATTAGAGAACCGGGCAACCGACATCCGGAACCGGATCCGTATCGGCCATCTGCTTCGCCACATTCTCTTCATACGCCTTGTTGGCTTCGGCATCGGCGACCGCTTCACGGATCAGGTCGTTGATTTCACCCGCATTTTCATGCGTCACACGGACAAGAGAGTTTGTGTCGGCGTTCAGAGCATCCATTACCGTCAGCTCCTGACTCAGCTTCTGTTCGACGGAAGGCAGAAGCTTCCCGGAAAACTCACTGCGCATGGCGGCGATTTCCGTTTTGGCAGCGTTCACCTTTTCCTTTTCCAGTTCACGCAGTTTCGTCAGCGCTTCCTGGTAATCCGTATCATTGGCCAGATCAAAGCCCTGGCGCGGTGTATAGCCGGCCTTGGCAAACGTTGCCAGAAGGCTGTCGTTCATCTGCTTGATGGATGCTTCGGCGCGCTCCTTCACCGGCAGCTGTTCTTCTTCAGCACTGACCAGCGCCAGGTACGAACTGATGCGGTTGACCGTCAGAGGAATGGCCAGCATCGGTTTGCCGTTCTTATCCAGTTTGATTTCGCCGGTTGCTTCATCGTACGCGTCCTTATGATACTGGATCGTGTTGCCCTTGCGGGACACAAGGTTCGCCAGTTCGCCGTCCGCCGTAAAGTTATCAATCGACTGTGTCACCTTGAACCACGGATCAGGCAACTCTGAACCAAGCTCCGGAATTTCCTTTTCGACGTTCAGGATATACACCGATTCACGCCAGGGCGGCAGAGGCGCTTGAGGCAGATACGGCGCGGACATGTCGGGACGTGAGGCTCCTTCCTTCAGAGGCAACTTTTCAAGAGCGGCAACATAAGCGGCATGTTTCGTCATCAGGTCGCCCTTATTGACGCGGGCGCACTGTTTTTTCCTGTTCGCCGCTGTTTTGCCGCACCAGACGTCGTCAACACTTGCGGTCTGTTCCGAATACGCCGCCGTTGTTGCCGTAGCGCTCGGGACTTCGCCGTTATAGTACGTTTCCGGCAGGTACGCCCCTTCCTTACCCGACGAAACCCGCGGACGCGCCGGATACGTCATGTCCAAAGGCAGAGCATATGCCTGTTCCATCTGAGCGTAGCGTTTATTCAGATAAACGTCGTAAACATGCTGCTGGTCAACCCACGGCGTGAATTTCTTTTTCACGCTGCCCCATTTGGACGGATTGGCGTACAGGTCTTTCAGGACTTCCGCACCGATATCCCAGCGGATCTTTGAAAATTTTGAAATTGAATCCAGATCAATGTCCGAAGCGTCTTCGGAAATATTGTTCAGGTCAATGCCTTCGTTCTGCTTCGTGACTTCATCCAGCTTTGCCGAAGCACCGGACGACATTTCAACTCCGGAAGTCCCTGAATTACCCGCGTTCAGCTCGGCATTCATCTTTTTCAGCGTTGCTGTCGTTTCGCTGTCGCCGACGGAATCAGAAGCCTCTGCCAGAAGCGTGCGGGCACTGTCTTCGGCCCAGGCGGAAACCTTTTTCCACACGGCGTCGGGATTCGAGAAGTATTCGCCCAGCTGCTGTTTATTGCATGAAATGTTCGCATTCAGACGACGGACAATTTCCTTATACTGCTCAATGCTCTTTTTGTGTTCTTCCAGAACTTTCTTGTCGCTCAGCAACGTGACGGCGGTTTCATGAAGGTCAACCGCCTCCTGCACCTCTTTCTTGACTTCCGTCAGCTTTGCATACTGATCGAAATCCTTGTTTACGGTAATATCCTTCTTTGCCGGCTTGGTATAATTTCCCGCGGCATACGCGGCCAAGGGCAAGAAACCCGCCGATAATACTGTAAAAGCCATTAAGGTCATCTTCAAAGAACTTTTCATTGTCTTTCTCCTACCCTTGTTATTCTGCAAAACGCAACTCTTTATTTCCCGGACCCCAGAACCGGTTCATCCAGAACGGTTTTGGCGATGGCAAGCCTTCTTGCGGTATCCATCTGCAGCTGGGCAGCCAGCAGTTGGTTGTAAATGATCATCAGTTTATAATCCATATAGTTTGCCGTATAATTCGCCCGCATTGCGTCGTTCAGGTCTTTTCCTTCGTCGATTTGCTTCTGGACGTGTTCGACGAAAACGGACAGATCCTTCAGCCGGCTCTGCATGGAAGCCAGATATCCCGTGACTTCAATAACGTTGTTGTACATGAACTGGTTGCGCTGGTATTCCAGCAACGCCCGGTCATGTGTCGTAAAGTCAGGGCTGGAATCCCAGCCGGGACGGACATAAATGACTTCTATGGCCTTGGCGACTTCAATGGGGTCGTCCAGATCAATGTTCGGGAAACCTTCCAGAGAAGGATTGACCTGACCTTCCGCCAGTGTTTCGACTTCCGGCGTTTTCGGCTTCACGTCCATATCGGAAGCCGAGGGAACTTCCTGGCTGCGGATTTTCTTCAGAAGCTCGTCGCCCATCTGTTTGATTTTGGCATTGGCCTCTTTCTGAACAGCCGCCGGAATATGAGGAATGACGGCCGGAATGGAAACGAAGTCCATAACGGGCATTCCCGGCGTAACCTTCAGAATCATCTGGAACAGACAAATCGGGTTCAGAGGAATGCACGCCTGCGCCGGCATCGGAAGAGCAAAACACAGACCCGCCGCAAAAATCAGTTTTTTGAATTTATTCCAGGTCCACATCGATTTCATCCTTTTCAAAAGAATCGTTGTATTCAGACGGTCCTTCGATCACGGGCGCCTTCGGCTTCGTATACCCGGTCGGCGGAATGTCATTGATGTATGTTGAAATGTCATATTCCATCTTTGCCATCAGCAGGGAAATCTGGTTCAGCATTTCCACATTGTTCGCCATGACCGCCATCGTATTCGCATTGACCTTGTCCTGCAGCGTTGCGGCATCCGCGTCCGCCTTCATGACTTTTTCAATCCGTTCGGCATTTTCCTTCGGTCCGTTTGAAATCATGTACACGGATTTGGCCGCCAGCTGATTCAGCGCCAGTTCGTTCGCCTCGGCACGGGCCGCTTTCATCGCGGCGATCTGCTCGCTTGTCGGCTGTCCGTTCCCCTTCAGGAACAGGGTTTCCTCCGCTTTTTTGGAAGCGGCGGCCGCCCCGCTGTCTCCGGCTTTGGCCACAGCCGTTTTGCCGAAGCTGAAGGAATCGCCCTGAACCGATTTCAGCGCTTCCTTGCCGAATGATTTCAATTCGCCGGAAATTTCACCGGCCGCAACGCCTTTGACCTGCGACTGAATGTCCTTCACCTGGCTGATTCGCTGAAGCCCGGAAGGAATCGGCTGGTAACGTCCGGCCAGGTTCATCACCAGAGCCGAAAGTTTGGCAACGTCAAAGGTCGGCCAACCCTGGGCTTTGGCTCCTGACGGCGACATCAGGAAAACGCCGGCCATCAGTCCGATAAGGATTTTATGTTTTTTCACCATGTTTTCCTCCCCGCCTTACAGTTTTTTCTGCGATTCTTTATCGCGGGCCATGGCGCGCGTCGCATCAATCGTGGTCATCTGGCGCGCCGTTGCGTTCAGCATCTGCATGCGGTCGTTCTGATCCGCTTTCAGCAGAGCCAGCTCGTTCGACAGATCGGTTAACTCCATTTCGGAATTCGCCTTTTCCGCCTTGGCCGCAAGCGTTTCCGCTTCATTCCAGATCTTGTCAAGCTCCTTGCGCATCACGACGGCTTTTCCGTAACCGGTCGCCCGCGCGACGAATTCGAATTCACTCCGCTTTTTATTGGCGGCAATTGTTTTATCGACGCTTTCGTCTTCGGGAATGATCAGCATTTCGCGCATCAGCACCGCCGTTTTTTCGGGGTCATCGACGACCGCCGCCACTTCCGGCGTCAGAACCGGCTGCATTTTGCTGATACCGCGGTCTTCCTGCTTTTTCCCGAAAGCCGATCCGACTCCCTTGCGCAGGGAATCCAGGGCATCGGTGTCGCCCAGGTTTTTCGCCATATCCGCGATGTTTCCCTGAGACAGCGCCATTTCAAGATCGGCGCGAATGCGGGAAAACTGGTCCAGAAGAACCTGTATCTGCATCGAGGCATCCATCGTCGTCTGTGCGCGCACGGGAGACGGAAGGGCCAAAAGAGCCGAAAGCGAAAGAAACAGCATTGATTTTCCTAACATGACTTTTCTCCGTTTGTATTCGGTTTCTCCGTCTGCCCTTTACCGGCACATGCCGCTCAAAGACGTTCTTGCGGCCTCGTTCGCCATCAGGCTCGTGTCCGTGGCCTTGACCTGATACATTTTCAGAAGAACGGCTGTGTTTGCGCCGATCTGCTGCATCTGGTCGGTCGCCCCCGAAGCGGCCTGCTGCGCGTCGGCGAAATCCTGTCCGCCGGCCAGATTGTTCTGCAATGCCAAGCTGCGCGCCAGTGTGGACGTATTGATTTCGTCCTGCAGTTCGTTTTTCATCGTCTGGCATTCGATCTGTTTTTCAGGATCGTAGCTGCCTTCTTCCTGTTTCATGTTGTTTTCGATCCAGCCCTTTGTTTTGTCGGGGTCTTTGGCGACATCATCACTGTATCCCGTTTTTTTCATACTGTCGGGAACCTTCAGGCCATCGCCGAGGATTTTATTGACACCGCCTTCCTTGGCCATGCTCGTCAACTGCCCCTTCAAGGCATCCATGCTCATTTTATCCCCCATGGATTTTGCCTGATCAATGCCGTTGGTAATCTGATCCTTGAATTTTTTCAGCTCTTCCAGATGCTTTTGAAGCATCGCGATCTGGTTCGGAAGTTCCGCGCCGATGGTCGGGATAGGAATAGCCATAGCCGAACCGGCATGAAAAATCACCGAAGCCGCCATTAATCCCAAAAATGCTGATTTCCGTAATTGCTTCATAAAAGCCTCCTCTTTCTGTGGCGTGTTTTTTAACCCTTTATATCTAAGTTTAAACATATAATTGTGGCAAAACAATGGTTTTCATTGTGGCAATTGTGACAAAAAAAAGACAGAATACGCCGCGCGCGGCCTTGGGTTCCGCGGTGCGGCGCAAAAAAATCCTGCACGAACAAAGGGAAAGCCGGAGTCCTTTCCGTGGAAACCGGAAAACGGCCGGAGAACTCAGGCAACTTCCAGATATTTCTCGATAAACGCCTCCGGTCCGTATTCCTTCATCAGCTGTTCCGCCAGAAGCACGTGTTTCCGACCCGAGGAATACAGCTTCAGGAAAGGCCCGAGGCCCCCCAGGTTGACGTCCAGAATGACGGATTCACCAACCGCCGGCCGAGCCACCAGAATGGCGTATTTCAATTCCTTGAAAGCACGGCCGAAAACAAAGTCGCGTTCCCGCGGCGTCAGACGCCAGTTTTCGTAATCCTCTTCCATCCCCTGCGGGTTACGGAAGAAAATAACCGTCTGGCACTGGCCGCGAATTACTTCGCCAAGCCCCAGGGAATCAACGATATTCGGCTGTTGGAAGGCACACAGGTAGGCTTGCCGTTTCTTACGGCCTTCCTGCAGGCCGATGATGAACTGGTCGCGGAACATCGGGTGTTTCAGCATCGGCGCGGTTTCGTCGATCATGATCAGGCTGGGATCCCCGGTCGACCCCGAAACACTGTGAATACGCTGCATGATGTAGCTGATGACCGCCGGTGCCAGGATTTCGTCTTCAAAAATATGCGTAAAGTCAAAGGCAATAAAGCGCGCCGTCATGTCCAGCGTATCGTTCGGCGAGTTGAAAATCATACCGTACTGCTGGTCATTTACCCAGCGGAACAGTTCGCGTCGCATTGCGCCCGTCGGCGAAAAACAGCTTTTGTGCAGGTTTTTCAGTGTCCGTTCCTCGGGCCGCAGGTACTCAAACGCCGTTGTCACCGCACGCGCGATTTCCTTTTCGGAAACAGCGTCCTCCACCATTGTGATCGCCTTCAGCCAGCGCCGCAGGAAAGCCCGGTTTTCGGCATTGTCCTGACATGAAAACGGATTCATTGACGTCGAATCCTTATCGCCGTCGAAATTCACGTAAGCCCCCTGAATGGCTCGGGTGAAAACCTCAACACCGCGGTGGCGGTCAAAGAAGTAGACACGCAGATCCCGGTGGCGCATCGCCTGTCCGGCCAGAAAAGCCAGAAGCGTTGTTTTACCTTGGCCGGTTGAACCCAAAAGGATGCAGTGAGCCACCGCGTTAGCCGCCGCCGTCACATGGAACTGCCACCGGTATGCTGTCCCGCTGACCGTCCGGAAAATGGAAATCGCGCCTTTGCCCCAGTCGCTGTTTTCATTGCCTTCCGCCGCCCTTTCAAGGCCGATGGCCGTCGCAACCGCACGGGACAGGTAGGAATACGTCCGCGGGTAAATGTCATAGGTCGGGAACTGGGCAAAGAAGGACGCCTGCGCAATCCATCCCTCGCGCACCGGCGTCACACCGTACAGGCGGCAGATGCGTTCAACCTCCATCTGTCCGAATTCCAGTTCATCCCTTGAAGACCCGTAAATAAACAGGGTCATTGAATAATGGCACAGCGTCTGCGTTTCACTATCCGCGCTGTCCAGAAGCTCAATGGCTTCATCGTATTGTTCGGCGGTTGACGTTGAAAAGCTGGTGACCATGGCCATGCGCTTCTGCTGCATCAGAACAGCCAGAGCCTTGACTTTGGGAATAGGCGTCACCGTATGCAGCATGTTGATTTCGACATCAATGGACTGCAGGTCGGAAACCATCTGTTCATCCATGTAGTCGCCCGGCGAACGGATGCCCATGACGATACAGAACAGTTCATGATCCCCCGAGAAAAAGCGAATCAGGCCGTCGTCACCCGTAAAATGGATGTAGTCCGCCGTCAGCAGAGACTTAAGCTCGGCGCCTTCCAGCTTTCCAACACGCGGATAGGGCGCCGTCAGCGGGCTGCACAGACGTGCGAAAAGGGTGAAAGGACTCATTTCCAGGTCGCTCTCCCGCGTTTCAAACAGCTGTGTCGGTTCATACATGTCCAGAATCGCGGTCAGTGCCTGAGCCGCCTGAGCCAGATCCCGCGCATGGTTTTTACGTTCCTTGACGGAAAGGATGATGTAGTGCTTGTTGCGGAAAACGCGGCTCAGATTATGAGTCCATTCGTCCGCGATTGCGGCCAGAAGCCTGTTTTCATGGCGTGTTTCGTCACGCAGAGAGATCATTTCACGCATGGTCAGGACGCGAACCGTCACGTTCAGGTCGGCCATCGCGTCAATGAAGCTTTTGCGTGCGTCCAGCATGTTTTCCCGGGCTTCGGGCAGAATCAAAGCCACGTCCGCCCCCTTGACGGCAAAGACGCGCACCAGAGAACCGTCGTGGCATTCAATTGTCGTCCCGTCGTCCTTCAGACGTTCAAACGGCAGAAAATCGCTGACCTGAGTTTCCTTCGGCTTGGGCAAAATGATTTCGCCGAGCTTCGTCGCCAGCAGGCCCGCAAACGCCGACGCCGCGACGATCCCCAGGATACTGACCAGAACCGCGCCCGTCCCCAGACTTTGAATGAAAATGGAAAAAATACTCTCAGGGGGCAAGTTTCGTTCCTTTACTCTTATAAATGTTCTGTGATCCGCCGGCCATCGGCCCATAGGCGCGAACCATCGCGGACAGATGCGGTTCGCGTGCGCCGTAAATGATCAAAACAATATGAACAAAAACAATCGGAAAGACAAACAATAAAGGGTTCATGTCAAAGACGCCCATTCCGATGAACATGATCGGGAACTGTATCCCCATGTTCGCCCCGGCCGGCAAAAAAGGCGCCCAGAACAAACGAGGGGGCATTGCAACGGCTTTCAAGAGCGGCTCTCTCATCTTCCTTTCCTTTCCGGAACCATCCTAACGGTAAAACATAAATAAAATCTAAACATCCGTATTTATTATAAGAGCGGATGCCCCGGAAATAAAGCTTTTCACAAAAAAATATTGCCGCGGGAAAGCTCCCGCGGCAATACGTTGTTTCAGTAAAAGCCGATTCTTACTTAATCGTATCGGCGAAGTCAGGCGTACCGGCATCGGTCATGTAGTCGACGATAGCACCGGCAACGGCCAGAACGACCAGACCGAACGCCAGCGAAGCGAACCATTTCCACTTAACCGCACCAAAGATCGCGCCGACGGCCAGACCAACCAGACCGAAACCGCCCATAACAAAGACGACTTTCTTAACGGCCTGGAACAAATCCGTACCCTTGCCGGTCACCGCTGAAAAAGCGTCAGCATAACCTTCGGAAGAGGTTGCCAGCAGGACGGCAGCAGCCAAATATAAAAGTTTCAACATATCGATTCTCCTTGTCTAAGTTTGAAGCTTACTTGTTCTCGATAATTTCAGAATAAGAAAAACCTCACCCAATGTCCACAGTAAAATTCGCACCCCGAAAATGAAACAACTTATTGAAAATAAACTGTTTTATCCCAAAATGACAGTTCCGTCAAAAAACTGTCACGAAGTTGAAACTTTTCAAAGTCCGCAAAATCGGCCGTTTTTTGCTGTCCTGATGAAAAACAGGCGGAAATTTACTTATAGTTAAGCACTTTACAGGTAAGCTCTATTTGAATATCTTTAAGAAAGAAGTGCGAACTGTCTACGGAACATAAAGAAATTATGATGCTGACACCCAGAAACAACAAGGAATCTTTTCCGGCCCCCGCGGAAAAAACAGAGGGAAAAGGCGGCAGCCGCCTGCCCGTCACGGCTGGAACAATGCTGTTTGTCGCCGTATGCCTGATTCTGATCGCCGGTTTATGCCAGTTTTCATTCTATGTCCTGAAAAACCACCGCAGTGCCGTTGCCCGGGATGATTTCATCAAGACCTATGTCGATGTCCAGCCGTATACCGGCCCTTCGGCAAAAACCGCCCCTTCCTACGTTGCGCTGAACGCTCCGGGAACGGATGCTCCCGCCGTATTTTACGCCCCCGAAAAGGAAAGCGGCTCCCGCGAAGCTCCCGCGGCGGAGACTCTCCTTCCCCCTGCTCCGGTTCCTGATTATGCCGCGAAACGTTTCACCGGCCGCCGCTTTACCGCAGAGCCTGTTCCCGCGGAAAGACTGGCACCGATTCCCGAAAAACCGATTCTGACCGCCGCCGTCCGTTCGGCGCCGCTTCCCCCGCCGTCCGCGGAAGAGGCCGTTTCCCTTGACGACCTGATTTCATCGGGAACGACTTTATTAAATGAAGCCGATGCCTCTCTGCTGTCGACAGAGACCATCCTTGAAGAGCCTCTGTCTGTTCTTCCGGCTCCTCTTCCGGCGGCCGCCTCCCCAAAGACAGAGGAAATCCGGACGGCCGCCGTCGAACCGGTGAAAAAAAATTCGCCTCTCCCTGAGAAAGCCGGAAAAGCGGAAGAAAAAACACGCTGGATTGATATTGCCGCCCTGCGTCGGACGCTACAGGAAATGCCCGTTCCGGCCGCTGTGCCGACTTCAAAAACAGAAGACGCAAACGCGGCCGCCATGCCGGAACGCCAGTTTGCCTCTCTGGATCATGCCGAACTGTCCGATGCAGACACCGATTCGCTTAAAAGCGTTGCCGCTCCGGCGGTTCCGGTTCCACCGGCTTCGGACAAACCCGCCGCCGGAACGCCGCAGGATATAAAATCCGCCGTCGTTCAGGAAGTCCCCTTCTCCGGGACAGAGACGAAAAAGGCCGAAAATACCCCGGCCGCTCAAAAGGCACCGGCGCGAACCGAGCCGGAATCGGCTTATGAAAATCCCTGGAAAATCGCCACCGTCAACGGAAAAGCCAAAAATCCGCTGGCCGTCATCAAACCCGACACCCGGGCGGCAATAAAAAATATCGCCAAAGACGAAACGCCGCCCGAAGAATATATGGAAGTCCGCAACGGAACACCGTCCGGAGACAAAGGCCAGGCCATCATTTACCGCAACGGCAGAGTTCATAAGGTCTACCAGCTGGACGGCAATGAAAACGAAGAGAAACAGGACGGGGAAAAATCACTGAACTGGATGGATCGCCAGCAGGCCGCCGTATGGACCAGCATGTCGCAATCGGACGCGCCGTCCGTGTGGATGGCTTCATCGGATGAAAAGTCTCACAATTCTGAAGCGGCAAAGGCCTTCAAGGTCGCCGATGTCACCGAGGAAAAGCCGGCGGAGGATGTCATCACTTCCGCGCCGGTTCGCGTTGTCGGCGAAGAAAAAAAGCCCGAAGCCAGGAAGGATCCCCTTCTTCTGCCTCTCGGCCCCGCTTCTCCGGCGGCGCGCGCTCCCTTGACGGTGCCGTCTCTCCCCGCGTCGGCAACGGTTCTGCCCCCCGGGGAAAACCTGAAGACGACGGCCGACCCGACGCCGGACGCGTTCAAAGCGGCCGATCCGGCTTCAGAAGCTGCGGCTCCGGGGGATGACGGCCTGGTCAACAAAATCTTCTCTTTGTTCGGGAAAACGGATTCGCCCACAGGCATGCCGTCCATCGGAACGGGAAGTTCAACGCCTTCCGTGCCGGACCTGAACCGGAAGGCCGAAGGGAAAAAAGCCCCCGCGAAAAAAGACTCTTCCCGGAAGGACGATGAAAAAAGCGCGAATGCCTCAAAGACAAAAGCCTCCCGGGACGACATTCTGCCGACCGAGCTTCGCCTGACGTTCAAGCCGGGAAGCGCCGAAATATCGACTCAGTCCGTCAAATGGATCAAGGCCTTCGGGCAAAGGGCGAAAAAGGACATTCAGAGCGCTGTCGAGGTGCGCATGAGTGACCGGGATCAGGATATTCAGGAGAAACGCTTCGCCCTTATCCGCAGTGCGCTGATCGGCGCGGGAATGGAAGACGAACAGGTTGTCCCGGTTCTGACGGATCGGACGCCGCATACGATCGTCCTGCGGCTGTACGACCGCCCCGAGGAAGGGTACGAGGAATATACGTCTTCGGGCAGCGGCGTTGAAGAACGGATGTATTACCGCCAATGGTAAGCGTTTCTGCCCGCTCCGGCTCGGGGAGGGAAGGAAAGACTCTGATCCGGCCGGCGGTTTCCTTTTCCGGGCGGCCGCTGTAAGACAGCATAAAAAAGGCAGGAATTGAAAAAGAAATAAACACAGAGCGACCCGTTTGACTTTTTTATAAAGGATTTTTTAAAGAATTTAATGCTTTAATGTATACTTCTGAAAGCGTATCAGAATATTATTCGGAATTCAAAGAAGTTGGAGAAAAATCCTATGGCGTATCCAGGCATAAAATTCAGCAAATCAGCCGTTTTTCTGCTGACCACCCTGCTGAGCGGATGCTTCCTTCAGTCCGGCGGCGAAGCGTGGCCGGGCGTTTCTTCCGGAACGGTTTCGTCGGCGCCTGACTTTACGGCTCCGGTTGCCGGAGGCCAGTTCGGACAGCGTACGCCGCCCGATGTGCTGCAGAACCAGTACGGTTACCGGGGCGAGGATCTGTCTTCGACAAAACCGTCCATGATTGGCGAAGGCAATGGCCTGTACAGCTATGACAGCTCACAGGATACCGGGCTTCAGTCCGCTGTTTCCGGAGCCGCGGCCGGAGCTTCGGCTTCGTCGGCCGCATCTGCTTCGGCTTCTTCAAATTCCGTTACGGAAAGCCCGATTGATGCGACATACGATCCGGCCGATCCCGTCGAGGACTGGCTTGCGCCGGAAGGAAGCTCTCTGCGTTCCCTGCTGACGGAATGGGGCGATAAATCAGGGTGGCGCGTCATATGGAACACCGACCGCGAATACATTCTGGAAGCCGGCGCCATGTTCCGCGGCCGCTTCATGGACGTCGCATCGGCGCTGATCCGTTCCTTTGCCCGCGCCCAACCCGCGCCGTGGGGAACGTTTTACAAAGGAAACCGGGTACTGCTGGTGACAACCCTGGAGGATGAAAATGCTGACTAAGAAATTCGTTTATCATATTTTAGGGGTTTCACTGATTGTCCTGACCTCCTGCACACTGTCCAAGACGGTTGCGACGGATACAGACCGGCTTCTGGATCAGATTCAGAATTCCATGAACGATCCGCATCCTCCGGCCACGCAGTACCGTATGGACACGATTGCGATCAAGGACGACATCTGGCTCGGCAACCAGAGCATCCGAGTCAATGAAGGCGACCCTCTGCCGGCCCGTTTTGAAACGGATCAGGGCATCACGCTTGTCAGCACGCGTCCGGTCAGTCTTCTGCAGATTTCCGAACAAATCACTTCTCTGACCGGCATTACGGTCCGTATTGACGACCTGATCATTGAAGAGGTCCGGGGCGCGACACAGGGCGAAATGGCCGGATCGGAAAGCGGAACGGCAGCAAATGCCGCCGAACTGTTCATGCCCGCCTTTTCGGGAAAATTAAGCGGCCTTCTGGATCAGATCGCCTCGCGTTTTGCTTTGTGGTGGCGCTACAAGAACGGCGTTATCACTTTCTATAAAATGGAAACACGCGTCTTTACGATTTACGCCCTTCCCGTTACGTCCAGCCTGAACGCGAACATCGCGGGCACGTCGGCAGGCGAAGCGGGCGGCAATACGTCCGCAACGATGGACTCTCGTGTCGAAGTTGACCTGTGGTCACAGATTGAAGAAGCCATCACCAGCATGCTGCCCAAAGACGCGTCCATGAGCACGGGCCGCGCAAACGGCACCATTACCGTAACCGCTCCGCCGTTCACACTGCAGCGTATTTCGCAGTACATCCGCAGTCTGAACGAAAAGCTGGCGCGTCAGGTTGCTGTCTCTGTGAAGGTTCTGCAGGTGACGCTGAGCAACGAAGAAAGTTACGGCCTTGACCTGAACATCGTGTTTGACGCCATGTCGCGTAAAGGCCTGGGCGGCTCTCTGGTTCCCGACTCGGCCATCACTGACGCCGCAGCAGGTATGCATATGGGCATCATCAACGCGGAATCGGGCGGATGGAGTAAATTTAACGGTTCCAAGCTGCTGATTGAAGCTCTGGCCACCCAGGGATCAACTTCTCTGGTGACCAGCACGACCATTACGACACTGAACAACAAGGTGGCCCCGGTTCAGGTATCGACGAACACGGCCTATATTGAAAAGACCGAAACGACGACCAGCGGTGATACCGTCACTACGACGGCAACGCCGGGCAACATCAACGCCGGCTTTACAATGGAGGTTCTGCCCCGTATCCTGGATCACGGACGTCTTCTGATTATGTTCACGATGACGATTACCGACCTGACGGATCTGACGACGCAGACGTTCGGTTCGGGCGACAACCAGACCATGATTCAGCTGCCTGAAGTCGAAACGCGCGGCTTCGTCCAGGAAGTCGCCATGCGGTCGGGTTCGACGCTGGTTCTGACGGGTTTTGAAAAGGTCGATACAAAGACTAACAATACGAAGGGCGTTTCCTCCGTCAAAGACTCGGCGAACAGGAACCGTAACGTGCTGGTCATTCTGCTGACGCCGGAGGTGCTGATTTCTCCGCTGTCTCCGGAAACCCGCATGGGGAACTTGTAACAGGGAAAAACCAATGGCTGTAGATGACGAGGAAGAACTGGAGCTTGACGACCTGAACGACGACGGAGACGTTTCCGGCGGCGGGGATCCGTCCGAAGGCGATATGGATCCCCCCTGGGGAGCGACCATGGTCGTCAACGACATCACGTATGCCGTCAGCCTGTTCTGGCAGCCTCTGCAGGATCAGGATGATCCCCTTCCGGAAGTTACGGAAACCGCTGAAGGCGTTATGGACGGTGCGGATCTGTTCTGTCTGAGGACAGGCACCGCGCCCCAGTACGGTATCGGCAATTCCCAGGAAGGACACCGCGCGGGACAGCCGTCGGCGGCCGCGGCTCTGGCCGAAAAGTTTTCCGACCGCTCCTCGTCCGTCGCCGTTTTCGAAGTTGATGAAGGATGGTGGTTCATCGCCGTCCGAAATGATTTGATTCTTTCCGAAGAAGATATTCTTTATCTGAACGAAGAAGATGCAAAGCGCGCCTTCTTTGCCATGATGGCCGTGCCGGACTGGGGCCGAAAAATTGCCCCTGCGTCGTGGGAAATCGAAGGCACGGATGAAGTCGATATCTGGGATCTTCTGAAATCGCCGGGCTCCTCCAAACTGATGCGCATCGGGAAAGGCCGGAACCCGAAAACGCTGATGATTGCCGGAGTAGCGGGTCTTGTTGTCCTGTATCTGGGCTACAACCTGATCAGCGGGCTGTTTTCAAGCAGCACGCCGCAGGTCATCCGGCCGATTACGCCCCTGCAACCCGTTTATGAAGAAGAACAGAAGCAACAGGTTATCGAAACAAAGCCGTGGGAAAAGCTGGTCGTCACCGATGACCTCCTGAATCGTTGCTATGCCGGCATACAGCAGGTTCGATCCATGATCATCCCGGGTTGGAAGCTTGGCAACATCACCTGTACGCGTTCGGGCATTTCGGCCACATGGAACATGACATGGGGGCATATCGGGTGGGTCAAGCGTGCGTTCGAAGAATACGGCATGAAAGACCTGGACTATCTTGTGTCCGAAGACGCGACGTCGGCCATTGCGACGCTTCCCATCGGCGAAGTGGCCGTTAAGGCGTCGACTCCGCGTTATATGATTTACGAACTCCGCGAAGAGCTTAACAACATCTTCCAGGCCATCAACGTCAAGGTTTCGCTGACAGACGAGAAAAACCAGATGACCGTCGTGAACTCGGCCGACGGCCTGCGATCGGAAATCCAAGGGAAGGAGGGCACCTTCCCGCGCTTAAAGTTCAGCTTCGCTTCCGAATACGAGCCGTCGGAATGGGTGTCGCTGTTTAATAAATTTTCTGGACTGGAAATACTGAATTTAGTTTATAATCCGGATAGTAACACGTGGCTCTATGAGGGACAGATCTATGAACCAAGCAAATTTTAAGAAACAGGTACGGAATGCCGCGCTGGTCCTTTCCATCGCGCTGGCCCCGAACGCATATGCGGATGATTTGTTTGACGATTCCTTCCTGGGCGAACCGGCTCCCGTCGCTCCGGCTCCGGCTCCGACTCCTGCCCCGGCTCCGGGGGCGGATCAGCCTCTGATGCCGGAAACGTCGGCTCCGGCGGAAGGAATGAACGTTCCGCCGCCCGCTGAAGAGGCCGCCCCCGCTCTGCCCGACATCGGCAGCGCCGCGCCCGCTTTCCCGCCCGAGGCCGCGGATGTCCCGCCGCCCCCGCCTCCGGCGCCCGAACCGTCCCTGAGCCTGGATATGCCGGCTCCCTCCGATGTTCCGATGCCGGCGCCGTCGCTGGATATCCCGCCGCCGCCGAGCGCATCTCCCAAGGGGCTGAGCCTTTCCACCCCGCCGAACGAACAGTTCCTGGGCAAACTGTCCAGCGACGTTTTCCGTGAGATGGCGGAAATGGAACGCGAAAACAATACGCTGATGCTTCAGCTGAAACAGGAACAGCTCCGTTCCGAAATCGATGCCCTCAAATCGGCGAAGCGCCAGACCCTGTTTGATGAAATTGAACGCCGTGAAAAAATGACACAGGCGCGCCTGGAATGGGAACTGGCTCAGGAATTGAAACGACAGGAGGCTCTGGAACGCCGCCAGCGCGCGGAAATCCGCCAGAAGCAGATCGAAGCCGCCCTGAAGCGTGAAGAAGACCGCCGCATCCAGAAAGCCAAGGATGAAGAAGCCGAACGGCAACGCAAGGAAGCCGAAATCAAGGCAAAACAGGAAAAAGAACGCGCAGAACTGAAACTGAAATACGACGCGGCCTCGCTGATCCAGCTCAACGAGCTGAAACCGACGCTGATGGCGGTCACGCGGCCGCCGAAAATCAAGCGCACTCCGTCGTCGCGCGTGCCTTCGGAACTGACCGCGATCGGCGAAGACCTGCTGACCCGCAAAAAGGCCGGACAGGCTCTGACCATCAGCGGCGGGGCACCGACCGAGGAAAAGGAAGCAAAAGAAGTGGCCCAGCCGGCGACGATGCTGTACGAAGTGTCTGAAATCCGCGGCACGGCCGGAACGTTGATCGCCAAACTGTTTTACAAAACGGACAAAACGACGCTGTACGTGAAAAAGGCGACCATCCTGCCCACCGGCCATACCGTCATTGACATTGACAAGGATTTTGTCCTCGTCCAGCGCGGCAACCGCAAGGAAATGATCGGATTCCCGGCGGCCGGCCTGCTGACCGAATCGGCCGCTCAGGGCAGCGACAGCGCCCAGCCGAGCGAAGCTCCGCAGATCGGACAGGCTCGCCGGCCCTCCTTTGGGGGCGCGGGAGCCTCAAAAGCCGTTACGGGCGGCGGCGGTCCGCGCTTTTCGGGCGCCAGCCTTGCCAAATAACCGAATGCCGGACAGGGGATAAAGATTTGCTTTATCTCCTGTTTGACATTCCTTTAAACGCGACTTAAATAAAAAAAGAGACCATATCCGGCCTCTTTTTCAAGCAGATTATCGGGAAGACGCGAGACAAAACAAGATGCCGTTACCAGCGAAATCCAAACACAGCGCCGCCCCCGGCGCTCCGGCCGCCCCGGGGGCTCCCGCGGCAGGCGCGGCGCCTGCGCCGAAAAAAAGTTCGGAAATACTGAACGAACTTTTTGACAATGGCGTTTCCTGTGTCACGGCGCCGAACGGCACCTTCCCGGTCAAGGACGATACGCGGTCTCTTCTGGCGCTGTTTTCCAACGGGCGATTCCTGGTCAGTGCGGAGCATAAATTCGACGGCCGCGTGATGAGCTTTGAAGTCCTGGCGCGCAAGCGACGGCTTCAGGTCGGCAAGGCCGAATACGTCCCCGTCAACCTGATCAAAGCCATTTACGACCGCGCCGCCAAGGAAGGCCCGACCGCAGAAATCGAAGACGAAGAAGGCGGCGCCGACCTTGAACAGCTTCAGATGCAGATCGACTATCTGAACATTTTGAAGCGCGCCGCCTCTGTTAAGGTTTCGGATATTCACGTCGTTGTCGGGAACGACCGCACGCAGGTCATGTTCCGCGCGAACGGCATGATGCAGGTCGAGCTTGAAAATTCAAAGGAATGGGGCGAAGCATTTGTCCGCGCGGCATTTGCATCATCCGACATTTCGGACGCGAACTATGCCCAGAACGAATATCAGGCCGCCCAGAAAGTGGGTGACACGCCACTGCGCGGTTCCCGCGGGAAACTGCGCCTGCCGCGAAATGTTCTGGGGGTCCGGCTTCAGTTCAACCCGATTGCGTTCGGTTCGCGCTATCTGGTCATGCGTCTGCTGTACGCGGACGACGATCCGGATAATGCGGGCGATCTGATGGCTTTGGGATACACGCAGAGGGAAGCGGACATGTTTTTCCGTCTGCGTGCCGTTCCGATCGGCATTATCATCATGGCGGGACCGACGGGTTCGGGGAAATCAACCACCCTGCAACGAAACATGATCAGCCTGCTTCAGGAACGTAATTACGAACTGAACCTGATCACGGTGGAAGATCCTCCCGAATATCCGATTCCCGGCGCGCGCCAGATGCCCGTGACGAACGCGAACACCGAAGCCCTGAAAGAACAGGAATTCACCAAGGCGCTGGCCGCCTCCCTCCGTTCGGACCCGGACATGCTGATGATCGGCGAAGTCCGTACGCTTTCCGCCGCACAGCTTGCTTTCAAGGGCGCGCTGTCGGGACACGGCGTGTGGACGACCCTTCACGCCAACAGCGCCCCGGCGGTGATTATGCGTCTGCGTGACATGGGGGTTGAAAACTTCAAGCTCCTTGACCCGGAAATCATGAAAGGCATGGTGTCGCAACGTCTGTTCCGCCGCGTCTGCCCGCAGTGCCGCATTCCCGTGACCCAACAGCCGGATCACCCGTCCGTCAAGCGTCTGCGTAAGGCGTTCGGCGACTTCGGCATGGAGCAGAGCTTTCTGAAAGGCCCGGGCTGTCCTTTCTGTGACAACCGCGGCGTCAAGGGACGTACGGTGGTCGGCGAAATTCTGACACCCGACGCGACATTCCTGGAACTTCTGGTCAAAGGTGAAACGAAAAAGGCCATTGATTATTGGACGGGCGACCTGAATGGCCGTACACTGAAAGACTGTGCAATCGAACGCATGCTGGGCGGTCTTTTGGATATTGAAGAAGTTGAACGCTGGTGCGGCTTGCTGGACGAGCGTCCTGTCTATTAAAAAACGGACGGAGAAGAGTAAATGGCGAAATCAAAGCTTTCACTGACAGACCTCAACCGATATTATGCAATGGCGATCTGCCGCATGAGCGGCGGTACGCGTCTGAAAATCTACCGCAAGCTTATTTCGCTTCTGCACAACCGTTTTTCATTGATGGACGCGTTGGATCGTATCAAGAACATTATTACGAATGACGGGAAAAACCCGGACGAACCGATGGCTCTGGCGATTCTGTACTGGTCGCGTTCCCTCCAGAACGGTAATCCGTTTTCCGTCGCGCTTGAAGGATGGGCGCCGGCTCGGGAACGTCTGATGCTTTCCGTCGGCGACGTGTCGCATTTGGAAGGGGCGCTGGAAAACCTGATCAAGGTGACGGAAGGAACGAACCGCATGACGGCCCCGCTGATTGGAGCGGTCAGCTACCCGATGTTCCTGTCCATGATGACCGTTCTGATTATTTACGCCATTGGTGCCTACATGGTGCCGCCGATGATGAACGCCGCCCCGAACACCCGCTGGACCGGCATGGCGCGTGACCTGGTCGGCCTGTCCGTCTGGATTCAGGAATACTGGATTCTGGCCTTTTCCTCTCTGCCGACACTGTTCTTTATCATTTATCTGTCGCTCAGCCGATGGAAAGGACAGCTCCGCGCCATATTCGACAATGTCCCCCCCTGGTCGCTGTACCGTATCTTCGTCGGCGTGACGTGGATGCTGGCAATGGCGGCTCTTGTCAAGGCGGGAACGCCGGTTTCTCAGGCTCTGCGTTCTTTGCGCCACGACGCCAGCCCCTACCTGCTGTACCGGATCGATGCCGCCCTGATCTACATCAATAACGGTGACAACCTTGGTGAAGCGCTCAATAAAACAGGGTTAGGCTTCCCGGATAAGGAAATCGTCGGCGACCTCCGGATTTACTCTGAAATGGACAACTTCCAGGGCGCTCTGGACCAGATGGCCAACGAATGGCTGGAAAGCAGTGTGACAGGTATTGAACAGAAAGCCGGCGTGTTGAACATGGTTGCAACGCTGTTCGTTTCCGGCGTTATCGCCTGGTCCGTCATGGGGACCTTCGCCATGCAGGAACAGATTACGCAGGGCATGGGCTGAACGTTTTTCCGGGATCGGCCGGGCGCGGGAAAAGTGTCCGGCTTCCGTATTCGGTGCAGGTTTTCCGGTTCCGGAACGCCGGGAACAACGAGACGTCGTACCTCCGTCTTCCAGAGCTAAAAGGAGTCGGCGGCAGAGAATCTCGGGCAAAATATGCCCGGTATTCCGGGACACGTTGTGCAAGACACGGATGCATGATTCCGTGCCGGCTTCAAATCCTGCGAATGATTTCATCCTCTGAGAAAAGCCCCTCTGTCGCCGCTTATTTTTCCGGCGTCAGATTCCGGTGGGATAAATCCATCTCTTAAGACAATCATGCAATGCCTGAAAAATGCATTTATTCGCTCATATCCAAAAAACGAATGTCCTCCGTCGACTATTATTTTCTAATTTAATTTTAAAGGCTCTGTAAAACAGGAAACGGAACGACTTCTGCCCCAGAAGGAGTGAAGCGGATAAAATGCCTTTTTTTAAGACAGGTCTTTTCTTTCGGCGCAGAAGGATAAAGTTTCCTTCTTTTTACTCTTTTTCCGACATTTAAATGCTCTTAATTGACACTTTTCATCACAGATACAGCCAGATAAATTATATAAGGAAGTAAAATCTTATGAACCCGTCAAATGAGATTCTTGACTTCACACGGGTCGGCGGAAGAGTCTTTTGAGCGGTTTTTGCAGAGCTTCCGGGGCCTTATTCGATATTCCCGCCGTCCTTCCCGGAGCACGGGACAGCGGCCTTTTCAATCGGAGGCCGAACATCTCCGCATTCGGCCCATGCGCATGACCTGGCCGCAGTATTGCTCTGCGGATTAAAATTCTACGGCCTCTTTTTTTGATTCAGCCGCATGTCCGGTATTGCGCCTCAGCCGCCGGGCGGCCGGAAATATCCGAAACAGGCGGGGATGAAAGGCCGGGCATCTCCGCCGGCCCGTCGCTCCGGTTCAGAGGCAGTACGGATCCGGCGGAACGGAAAATCAGTCCCGGAAATTAATGAACTGAAGCGGCTGATCAATCCCCAAAGTTTTGACAAAGGCAATCGCGGCCTGCAGGTCATCCCGTTTTTTTCCGGAAACACGCAGTTCATCGCCCTGAATGGCCGTCTGAACCTTCATTTTGGAATCCTTGACGGCCTTGACTATTTTTTTTGCGGTTTCCTGGGAAATCCCCTGCTTTATGCGGACGACCTGACGAACCATTGCGCCGGCCGCCTTTTCTTCCTTCTGAAAATCCAGGGCAGAAACGTCAAGCTTGCGCCGCGTCACATACATACGGAGCAGTTCCTGCACCTGTTTGAGTTTCAGATCGTCATCCGCCAGCAGGACGATATCGTTTTCCTTGCGTTCAATTGAACTTCTGGATCCCTTGAAATCGAAACGCTGGCTTATTTCCCGCGCGGCACCGGCGACTGCGTTGTCGACTTCGGCCATATCCGTTTTTGAAACAATGTCAAAAGAAGGCATTTTTTCCTCCGCAAAAATATTGAAACGGTTTTTAATATATAAAAAAAGGGGAAGGGTCGCAACCCTCCCCC
>ENA-UOJC01001263-UOJC01001263.1-human-gut-metagenome-genome-assembly--contig:-C104-NODE-1263-length-36119-cov-25.792979_pt1 | contig 36119 bp, 32 predicted proteins | sample MGYA00242339_ERZ723886 | MGnify/ENA metagenome assembly ERZ723886 | reverse complement strand
TACCACAATGTACTGCTGGCAAAAATCTTTGATTTTTGACTGAGGGATTGTAAAGGTGCGACTGTTGACAATGCCCGGAAAGATGGGAGTTCTGATCCCCTCAGTCATGGCCTTGCGGGAGACGGCCATGACAGCTCCCCTTGATCAGCAAGGGGAGCCTTTGGCCTCCGGAATATCTCACTTGGGTATCGTAATCGTCAGCACGATCTGGCTGTCCGTTTCCCGCCGTTCCGATACGGCGGGAATCCCGGACAGCTGTATTTTTTGCAGATTTTGGGTCAGATTGTTCAGAAACGCCCCGATATTTGCCCGGGAGCTTCCGTGATTCGGGGCGTTCAGCAGCCGGTCGATGTACCGCTCGGTCTGGGCTACGCTCATATTCTGGCGGACAATTTCCCGGAGCGCCCCCAGGGTGCTTTCCTCATCCGGAAGCCTCAGCAGCGCCCGGCCGTGCCGCTCGGTAAGCCCGGCGGCGCGCAGTGCCTCCAGCACCGCCGGACTGTGGCGCAGCAGGCGCAGCTTGTTGGCCACCGCGCTCTGGCTTTTCCCCAGCAGCCGGGCGGCCTGCTCCTGCCGCATCCCGAAATGCTCCATGAGATAGCGGATGCCCTGCGCCTCCTCGATGAAATCCAGATCCTGCCGCTGCAAATTTTCCACCAGCGCCGCCATGCCCGATTCCAGATCGTCCATCCGCATGAGAATGCAGGGAATATCCGTGACCCCCGCCAGCTGAGCCGCTCGAAGCCGCCGCTCTCCGGAGATCAGCTCATAGCCGCCCTCCTGACGGCGGACGGACAGGGGCTGTAAAATGCCGTGGAGCCTTATGGACTCGGCCAGCTCGTCCAGGGCGCCGGGAGCAAAGACTTTCCGGGGCTGGGCCGGATTGGGGTGTATGGACTGGGCGGGCAGAAAAACCACCCGACCGGTTTCCATGTAGGTTTTCAGCTTCTGACACTGCATGTTCCATCCTCCCCGCATCAGTTTGTACGCTTATTTTAGGCCAAGCCCCAGGGGAAATCCGGCGAAAGGGAACCCCGGGCAAGCACAAACCGTGCGACTTTTTTTGCACAGGAAAGTTAAGGAAACTCTGAAGGAATCGTCGGCGGCCGAACAGCGGATCTTTCGCCCCCAGGCTTCGGTACGAAAAACGGGAAATACACAAAGTATTCCCTCGTTTCCCGTACCTTGCCTGGAACCAAAATCTCTCGCTGTCGGCTCTTGCCGATTCCTTCAGAGCTTCCTTAGAAAAAATTGGAAAAACCTATTTACATTTGCCGACAATTCGTGTATATTGTGCCGTGAACAGAGTAGGAGACCCTGCGTTAAGTGCCACCGGGACGGGGAGTTTGCCCGGAGGACGAAGGAACGCTTTCCACGATGGGGTCACCGCACCCGCTGTTGCATATGGGAGAAGTCTCCTTGATTGCAGCAACGATGCTCGGTCGGGCAGTGGTTCGACGAGGCAGACATATATGTTATGTCAACCGCTGTCGCAAGAAAAGGAGGCATTTTTATGCGAAAAATTGAAAAATCCCCAAATCTCTATCCCCATCCCTTCTCAAGAGCCTATTGGCACGACGCCACCCAGGAGCTGAAGGACACCAAAATGCTGGTCATCGCCGCACTGATGATTGCCCTGCGGGTGTCCATGAAGTGGACGGTGATCCCCCTGGCCCCGAACCTGAACATCAACATCGGCGCGCCGCTGATCAACGCCATGGGCGCCATGATCTTCGGGCCGGTGGTGGCGGCCCTGGCTGCCTGCGTGTCGGACTTCGCGGGCTATCTGCTCTTCCCCCAGGGGGGCGTGTATTTCCTGCCCTACATGTTCGTGGAGGTAGCGGGAAGCGTCCTGTTTGCCCTGTTCTTCTACCGGGCGAAGGTCACGGTGACCCGGGTGATTCTGGCTCGGTTCTCCATGGACTTGTTTGTGAATATTATCCTCAATTCCTTCGTTTCCATGTGGTATTACGCGGCGGTTCTGGGAAAATCCTACACCTTTATGATTCTGCCCGCGGTGATCAAGAACCTGGGGCTGTTCCCCATTGAATCCTTCCTGCTGACCCTGTTCCTCAGCGTGGTGATCCCCGTCACCCGGCGGATGAAGCTGACCTATACTCCCGTCAGCGACGGCACGGAAGCGGAAAAGTGTCCCACCGGCTCGGAGCTGAAATTCGACAAGAAGCACCTGGTGCTGCTTCTGGTGCTCTTCGCCATCGGCGTCAGCTGCGTGGTGGGCTATCTGGCCTATTACTATGACCATACCTCCCTTTCCGCCAGCTATACCCAGCAGGAGCGTTACGACATCAACACCCGGATGACGGACATTGTCCGGGAGCAGACCGGCCAGTTCCAGGACGCGGAGCTGGTGACCACGGTGGAAAGCGCGTACAAGAAATTCCTGGGGGAGACCACCACCTACCAGGTGGCGGTGTACCAGGTGGACGAGGAGAAGCTTGGAGCATATGACAAGGATCTGGAGACCATCCGAGGCCTGTCCAAGTCGAAGGCCAAGGCCGTAGCCGAGGACGGGGTCATGACGAAAATCGGCCAGGCCACCGTGGTTCTGAACAAGGACACCAACCAGGTGGAATCCTTCGAGTTCATAAAATAGAAGGCAGTTGCTCCATTCAGAGCACTGCCAGTGAAAAGCGTAAGGAACGATGAAGCTGTCATTGCGAACCAGTGTGTTCTAATAGAACATTGTCATTGCGAACCAGTGCTCACACTGGTGTGGCAATCCCCCGGTTAGACGTAAAAACTTTTGATTTAAGAACCAAAATGTTTGAAAATCAGGGAGATTACCCGCCAGTGTGAGCTTTTCGCAATGGCATCTTTTTTCAGCTTTCCAGCTGCCGCCCGAGAAATCCGGCGGCGGTTTTTGCTACGCTCTGGTCGCCCTCGGCCAGGGGTCCGTCGTTTTCTCCCAGCAGGAGCATGACGCAGCCCATCAGGTCTCCCTGGGAGAGAATGGGGCTGGCCGCCCCCAGCCGGTACTTTTCCTCTCCGTCCGCGGCGAACACCGGGGTGTCCCCGGGATGGAACAGGTAATTGCGCCGCTGCTCCATCAGCCGGGCCAGCTCGGCGGAGTTGGGCTTATCCATCAGCTCCCGCTTGGGCGCGCCGTGGAGGGCGATGATGCTGTCCCGGTCGGAGACAGCGGCGATGTGCCCGGTGGCCGAGCCGATGGACTCGCACATCTGGGCGGCAAATTCCTGCAAATCTCCCATAGGGGAGTATTTCCGGAAAATCACACCCCCGTCCTTCTCTGTGTAAATCTCCAACGGGTCGCCGTCACTGATAACATTGACACGGAAAACCTTGTCCTCGTGGTTTTTGGAGGACTGGATCAGTGTATTTTCGCTATTTTCCGTGCCCGAATTAAAATTTACGGCAATGTCTCCCTGGTTGACGTGGAGCAGGGTGTCCACATCGCTGTGGAGCCGGATTTCCAGCCGATCCTCGAATACGTCGATGCGCTCTATCAGCAGTTCTAAATCGTTTCGTTCCAGCGTTTCTTTGGAAAGAATGTCCCCGAATACCTCCATGGCGGTTTTGGCGGCACGCCCCGCCTGAATGATGGTGTTCCGCTTGTCCGAGAGCATACCGATCTGGTGATCCAGCCCCTCGATTCTCTTTTGCAGGTCGGCTTCCAGCTCGTCATAGGTCTCCGACAGAAGCTCCTCCCGATCCGGGTGCTTTACCATGTCCCGGATACGCTGCCGCTTGGTGGCTTTCAGCTCCTCCCGCAACTCCTCCATGACCTGGGCCAGATGGTCGGCGGATTGCTCGGTTTCCACCACATCGGAATCCTGCCGTGCCAGTTCGGCGTTCAGTTCTTCCAGCATGGCATGGGAATGCTCCATGACCCGCCGCACATAGATTTTCAGCAGTTCGTCCAGCTTGTCCACCCGGATGTGGTGGGAGCTGCACCCGGAACGGCCCCGGCGGTGGTAGGTGCCGCAGGTGTAGGCGGCGCTCAAATCCCTGCGGCTCATGGCAAACATGGGGCTGCCGCAGTCCCCGCAGAACAGGAAGCCGGAGTACACATTGTCGTACTTCTTCACCCCCCGGTAATTGGCGGTGGAACGCTTCTCCCGGAGGGCACGGGTGGTGGCAAAGGTGCGGTAGTCGATGATGGGCTGGTGGTGGTTCTCAATGACGATGTGTTCCTCCTCGTCCCGTTTCACATCCTTGCCGTTGATCTTGGCCCGGGTGTATTTGGCCTGACGGAAAGTGCCGATATAAAAATCATTGTCCAAAATCCCCTGCACTGTGACGATGGCCCAGGCGGCCTTGGTTTTCCGGCTGGTGGGTTCCCCCGCCGCCTCCTTGCGCATCTGCTCCGACATCCGGGGAGTGGGGATGCCCTGCTCCGTCAGGTAGTTGGCAATTTTCTTGTAGCCCCAGCCCTGGTTGTTGTACAGGTCAAAAATCTGCCGGACGATTTCCGCTTCCGTAGGGACGATCTCAAATTCTTTCTGCTTGTTGATGATATAGCCGTAGGGGGCGGCACAAAGCCATTTCCCATCGGCCTGCCGCCGCCGGATGACGTTCTTCACTTTCTTGCTGGTGTCGGTGACAGGCATTTCGTTGATGAGGAATTGAAACTGGATTTTCAGCCAGTCGTCATCGTTGGGAAAGTCGATGTTGTCCCCCACGGAAATGATGCGAACGCCTGCATCCCGCAGATCCTCCAATTCCACCAGCCCCCGGGAATTTCGCCGGGAAAATCGGGAAAAATCCTTCACCACCAGAATGTCATACTGATGCCGGATCAGCCCCTTTCGCATGGCCTGGTAGCCCTCCCGCTGTTCAAAGGTATAGCCGGAACGGTCCCGATCCTCATAAAAGGTCAGGCTGCTTCCCGGAAAACGGCGGTTCACAAAGTCCCGGATGATGGCCTTTTGGTTTTCAATGGAAACGTTATCCCGGTCCAGCTCCTCATCTACGGAGATGCGGCAGTAGCCGGCAATGTCAAAGGTTTCGGTCATGGTTATTCTCCCTTGAGGTATTTTTCGGTCTGGCGGTCAAATTCGGAAATATAGTCTGCATCCTGCCGTTTGCGGAATTCCTCATAGATGCCGCTGACCTTTTTCACCGCCGCCTCCCGGGAAATGTGGCCCTTGCCATCCAATACCTGACGGCGGTTGTTGGTCAGAAAACGGTCCGTCTCTTTCAGCCAGTCCTGCATGGACATGAGCTGCTCGTCCTCGGCCATCAGCTCGGCATAGTCGATGAACATGGTCACCAAACGATTCAGCCGGGAAAGCTCTTTCTGATTCAGGTAATTCTTCGCCACCAGTGTGTCGCTTTTCAGAATCTTTCCATCCGGCGCACCCTTCCAGGTGGTCAGACCCATGGTGGAGCTGTCCAGAGTGGCCCGCTGGGAAAGCAGTTCCGCCGCCGTCTTGCCGGTGACGGCATAGTGCAGCTTGTTCTGGACAAAGGCATAGAAGGCTTTCGTTGTCTCGCTGTTTTTGTCGTAGTCATAGCTGCACTGCTCAAACACATCCGCAATTTTCTGATAGGCCCGCCGCTCACTGGCACGAATTTCCCGGATCCGTTCCAGCAGCTCATCAAAGTAATCCTTGCCAAAGGGGCGGCCGTTCTTCATCATCTCATCATTGAGAACAAAGCCCTTCTGGATGTACTCTTTCAGCGTTTTCGTCGCCCATTGGCGGAATCGGGTGGCCTTTTTGGAGTTCACACGGTAGCCTACAGCGATGATGGCATCGAGGTTGTAGTGGTCAATGCTGCGCTGCACATTGCGGTTGCCCTCTCTGCGAACCACTAAGAATTTCTTAGCAGTTGCGTTGAAGGACAATTCTTCTTCGGCGTATATGTTCTTCAAATGCTGAATGATATTTTCTGGGGTACAGTCAAACAGCTCTGCCATACCATTCTGACTTAGCCAGAAGGTTTCCTCCGCAAATATCACACTAACATATTGCTTCTCGCCCTCGTCATTGTACAGCAGAATTTCTCCCTGATTTGCAATTTCGTTTCCCATTTCTTTTCCTCCAGTATCCGTTGTATCAGTGTATTTGCAGTACATTGTGGTCTTTTGCTGAATGATGTAATTACAGATAATATTGTACATCTTATTCCTGTACTTTGCAAGGACAAATTGAAAATGGGCAGAGGAAATTTCTTCCCTCCGCCCCAGAATTCAACGTTCCAAGCTTGCCGTCCGCCGCTTCTTCTCCCGCTGCACCGCCAGTTCCGCGCTGCGCCATTTGTTATACGCCAGCAGTGCCATGGTGTTCTCCTTCAAATCCTCCTGCCCGGAGTGAAATACCGCCACCATATATTTCTGCTGCTTCCACTGGGCATACATGGGCTTCAACTGATTTTGCAGAGCCTCGTCCCCACTCTCCTTCCGGCTCAGCCACACCTGTACCAGCTTCTTTGCATCATCCTGAATAATTTCCATGTTACTGCCCCCTTTTTTCCAATGATTCCCAACTTTATCGGTTTTCATGCAAATAGGCATGCTCCTTTCTACAGCAGGGAATCCTGCGCGCTGGTTTGTGAATCCCATTTTCTGTCAATCTTCCCGCCGCTTCTGCCAGACAATAGTGACCATAAACCTCGCTGCGACAAAAGTCGCAAGCAATGCCTTCGTATATACAAAGGCACAAAACCAGGCATTTCCACTCTGCCGGAAATGCCTGGTTTCTGCTCGTTGAGGCCCTGCCCCAAGCCCCGGTGAACATGATGTTCTGAGTAACTCTGCCCTCCGGGCATCGGCTGCGCAATTGTAAATTGCTGTCGTTGAATCAGTCCGCCATTTGTAAACCAGAAATTATCTCAGGAATGTTTACTATCATCATAATTCCGTGGTGAATAGTACGTTGGTGGTAAACACAACTATGTTGACTTCTCTTCTGATTATGGTTATACTTAACTTGTACAACTTTGTCCGCTTGTATATTCAAAATATCAAAAAGTCGAAACGGAGATGCGCTCATGGATATCCAGCACTGCAAAAAAATATTCGACCACTACAGCGGCATGATGCGCACTAAGGAATTGAAACAGGAGAAAATATACTACAAGAATATCCAGCAGCTTATTGAGGCAGGGTGCGTGGAGAAAGTACGGTACGGCTATTACCAATGGGTCAACCCCAATGATTTCAGCGAGATTGGCACAGTGAGCCGCCTGTTCCCGGATGCGATTCTCTGCATGGATACAGCGCTGCGTTACTATGGATACAGTGACCGCACGCCGGGGGAATGGCATCTGGCAGTCAGTAAGGATTCAGGAAAATCACGGTTCCGGATCGACTACCCCTTTGTGAAGCCCTATTACATAGAACCTGCGGTTCTGGAACTGGGGATGACAAGCGGAAACATGGACGGACACGAGATACGGATTTATGATAAAGACCGTGTCATTTGCGATTGCCTGCGGTATCGGAATAAAATGGACAAAGAAATTTTCAACAAAGCGATCCAAAACTATATTGCAGACCCGGAAAAGAGTATTCCCAAACTCATGGAGTATGCCGAGCCTCTGCGGGTAAAGAAAATTGCGAAAGATTTGATTGGAGTGTGGCTGTAATGGCAGATATTGCTGCGTCCGTTCTGGCGAGATTGAAAAACAAGGCCAGGTTTTCCGGCATCAGCTATCAGCAAAGCATAACTACCAGTGAATCGAACCTACCTGCTTTAATTGAGCAGTATGGCGTTATCCTATACCAGCGGAAAGACTAATAGAAAAACATTGCAGCCCACCGTTTTTAAATCCGGTGGGCTGCTCTGCACCCATTCTGCTTTTTTGTTTTCACCCCAGAAGTATTTGCAGGAAAAGCCGTGTTGACAGGAATAGAACGGTTGGGTTATACTAGGTGCATATAACTTTATATGATTGCAACATTAAGATATGGCTAAATATCGGAGAGAAATACAGGGATTTGCTAAGAGCAATACGGGCTGCGAAAGGTGTGACGGGAGTGTGCCTATGATGGAGAAACAAAACGAAGGAGGCGGGACGGGGTATGTTCTATAAAATGATTGAACGTGCAAGAAATCGGTGGTATGCCTCTGCGGACTGTACAATTCAAAGTTTGATTGAATATATGACCGGACAGGGAAACCTCCGGGATGCGCAGATCGATGCGATCAAAACGTACCTCTTCCTGAAAATCGGTTGCGGAAACAAGCCGCTGGCTGTTCTGTTTTCCAGCGGAAAGTTCAACTCACTGAATTTGGATGACCTTGAAATATCCAATAAAGTCCGGGAGTACTTCTGCTCGAATCCGGCAGCGGCGGCTTTATATGAATACGCCTGCCTGACAAATGATGCCGGTGAACAGCTTGCGGAAAAGGTTGCAAAACAAATTCGGACAGGGGTAGACGGAATCCAGTACAAGCAGTTCTTCCAAAAGGCATTTTACGGCGTTTCTTATACCGACTACCTGTTCAGTTTACCCATGGGTGCGGGCAAGACATACCTGATGGCCGCCTTTATCTATCTGGATTTATATTTTGCCAGCAATGAGCCAAACAATCCAGCCTTTGCGCACAATTTCATCATTTTGGCACCTTCTGGGCTGAAGTCCTCTGTTGTCCCCAGCCTGAAAACGATCCAGCGGTTCGATCCCTCCTGGGTCATTCCGGAACCTGCGGCATCCTCTTTGAAGCGCCAAATTTCTTTCGAGGTGCTGGATCAGGAAAAAACTGCCAGCAAGTCCAATAAGGTCAAGAATCCCAACGTGCAGAAAATTGCAAGCCACCAGCCGTTATCCAAGTTGTTTGGCCTTGTAGCCGTGACAAACGCGGAAAAGGTGATTCTTGACCGCATTCAGGAAAAGAAGGGACAGCTGAGCTTTTTTGAGGAGAGCGACGATGACAAGGATCGGCAGGCCAATGAGCTGCGCAATCTGATCGGGAAGCTCCCCGGTCTGGCCATCTTTATTGATGAAGTGCATCACGCCGTCAGTGACGAGATCAAGCTCCGTGCCGTCGTGAACCGGTGGGCTGAAAATGATACTGTCAACTCCGTCATCGGTTTTTCCGGAACGCCCTATCTTGAAAAAGCTGAGAAAATCCCCGTCACGGACAAGCTGTCCGTCGCCACGGCAGAGATTGCAAACATTGTCTATTACTACCCCTTGGTATCCGGCGTAGGGAACTATCTGAAACGCCCCATTGTAAAGATTTCCAATGTCACAGACAGCAGCGTCATTATTGAGGCCGGTGTCCGGGAATTCTTGGATGCTTACAAGGACAAAGTATACGGAAACGGACTTACGGCGAAACTCGGCATCTACTGCGGTACCATTGAGAAGCTGGAAGGGACGGTGTACCCTCTGGTTTCCGGAATCGTCTCCGAATATGGCCTGCCTGCGGACATGATCCTGAAATTCCACAAGGGCAACAAGCAGTATCCCCAGCCGACGGACAGCCAGATGCAATTTGACACACTGGACAGCCCCATTTCCAGAATTCGGATTGTTCTTCTGGTACAGATCGGCAAAGAGGGCTGGGATTGCCGCAGCCTGACGGGAATCATCCTTTCTCAGGAGGGGGACTGCCCCAAGAATATGGTCTTGCAGACCTCCTGCCGCTGCCTTCGTCAGGTAGAGAAGGACAGCCCGGAAACGGCTCTGATCTACCTGAACGATTCCAACGCCGAAAAGCTGAATGCACAGTTGGAGCAGCAGCACCGAATTTCTCTAAAGGAGTTCCAGGAGGCAAATTCTGGCAGCAAGACCATCAAGCGGTATGACCGCACCAAATACCTCAAATTGCCAAAGATTGATTTCTATCAGCTGCGTGTGAATTACATTACACAGCAGTTGGAAGCAGCGGCTCCGGAGCGGGACATTCCCAAATCCGGAAATGCGGCAAAGATGAAAGAAGCCCTCATCAAAACCACTGACCTGACCATGCAGCCAACCAGCATTCAGGTAGACGATACAGAACGAGGCACCACGCCCGCCACTTTCTCCGCATGGCTGTTGGAAATCGTCAAAGGAAGCTTTGGCACCCTATCCATGGCCCAGCTGAAACCCTACGAAGCAATTTTGAAAACGCTATTTGAAAACCTGACCTTTGAGCGAGACGGCTCCCGGTATTATAGTTCCAAGTACGACCGGAGTATCGTGGAAGCCAATGTGCGCAAGGCATTCTGTGACCGCCGCAGCTTCACCACCTCGGAAGAACTGATTCCCCAGGAATCCCGTCTATTGAGAATTGAGAACTTTACCGCTACCGAAACCACAACAGCCCCCGAAAGCTATTATCCGAATCAGGGGGTGGTAGAGCGCATCATCCAGGATGACAAGGGAAAGCTGAAAGTAGATGCCAATATTCAAAAAATGATGCTATTGGCCAAAGAAAGCGGAAATACCGCTATTTTGAACATGCTGCAGGAGCAAAATTCTTCCCATCCTCAAAAGAACCGCTCTTTCCATTATCTTCCCTATCACACGGACAGCAGCTTTGAGCAGCGTTTTCTGGAAGAAGTGCTGGCAATGTCCGAACTGGAGCAGTTGGATTTGGAGGTGTACTACAACGGAGACCGTGCCTTGACCGAATTCAAAATCAAATGTTACCAGGGCAGCAGCGGCTCCTGGAAGTATGTGGGGATGTATACACCGGACTTTCTGATTCTGAAACGGAAAGACGGAAAGATATACAAGACCATTATTGTGGAAACCAAGGGTGCCATTTACGCCAATGACCCCATGTTCCGGGAGAAGCGTTTCTTCATGGAGCGGGAATTTGTCCGGCAAAATAATGCAAAGTATCAATACCAGCGGTTTGATTACCTGTATTTGGAGGATTCCTGGCCGGAGGCAGAGCGAATTCGGTTGACACATGAGAAGATTTGTGCGTTTTTTAAGGAGAAATAAACGATGGATTGGATTGATTACAGAGAGAGACTTGGTATAGGCTTTGATGACGAAGAAAAGGTCAAGCTGTTTTATTCTCGAATGTCTAATGCATTGGCTTTTCAGATTTCCAATAAGATCAATTATGTAACTACTGGTGAATACTATACCTTTTGCAACGAAACCGGAACAGAAGTAAATATTAGTCTAATGGAAGAACATTTTGGGTTTGAACGTTTTCTTGACTGCATTCATATTATTAAGGATCATGAGGGGCTTTTGGCTGACTATCTTTCATATTACGTCTGGTTTATGAATTGCCGTTGTGAAATTGTCGGCAGGCCCTGGAGTAAGAGCGATATTCGCGACCTTATTATTCGTCACTTGAATGAGTCCCACATTCCTTATGATTTACTTGAGGACAATGAGAAAACATTTATTTTCCCAAAGGGCGCAATGGAATTAGACTGTGCTTTAATTTCCGAACCATTGGAATGGCTTTCCGCATATCCGCATTCCCGCGTGGTATTTGTCAAGGCCTTGAAAGAATATGCTGATGCAACTTCAGAAAATGCAAGCGAGATTGCTGATAGATTTCGAAAATCCTTAGAAACTTTTTTTCAAGAATTTTTTTCAACCGATAAATCTCTCGAAAACTGCAAATCAGAATATGGAACATATTTGAAGAGCCATGGCATTCCCGCAGAAATTTGTAGGAACTTTGAAACGTTGTTGCAATCGTATACCAACTTTATGAACAACTATGCTAAGCACAACGATAGAGCAAGCTTGAATATCCTTGAATATCTTTTATATCAAACTGGCAATACAATAAGACTTCTGATTACTTTGAAACAGGAGGCGCTAGATAATGCCAATTAAATACGTCCCCTTTATCCCGGAGCCTGTGGAGGGGCAGGCGGTGCTGGGGAATTTCAACCGTATCCTGCGCTACAAAGGTGCGGATGAGGTCTCCATGACCATTCAGCGGGGAATGCCCCTATATGAGATGGAGAAGCAGGAAACGGTAGGCAAAAATCCGGAGGGCAATCTGGTTATCCGAGGGGAATGCGTTTCTGCCTGTGCTTATCTCAAAGAACAGGGCGTTCAGGTTGATTTGGTTTATATCGACCCGCCCTTTGCCAGTGGGGCAGACTACGCCAAACAGGTGTATATCCGCCGGAATCCCAAGGTCGCGGAAGCCATTGCCCAGGCGGAGCAGGAACTGGACATTGCCGACCTAAAATCCTTTGAGGAAAAGATGTACGGGGATGTCTGGGATAAAGAAAAATACCTGAGCTGGATGTATGAGAATCTCATGGCAATTAAAAGTGTTATGAGCGAAAGCGCGTCTATTTACGTGCATTTGGATTACCATATCGGCCACTATGTAAAAATACTGTTGGACGAAGTGTTCGGGGAAGAAAATTTCCGCAACGAAATCATTTGGAAACGCGCTACAGCCCATAGCGATGCCGAGTTCTACGGCAATAATTTCGACTGCATTTATTTCTATACAAATTCTTCCTATGATTATATTTTTAACACCGTGTATACCGACTATGATGAAGAATATGCAGCTCGTTTTCGGAGATCAGACGCTGACGGTAGGAAATGGGACGATCGAGACCTTTCGGCAAAGGGGTTACAAGGTGGTGGCTACTCATACGAATACAAAGGCTGCGCATCGCTTTGGAGATGCCCGCTTGAAACAATGAAGCGCCTTGACGAGGAGGGAAGGCTCTATTTTACAAAAAATGGAGGTATCCGCCGCAAATTATACTTGGACGAGTTGCCTGGCATGCCAGTTCAATCCATGTGGACGGACATAAATCCTGTTAATTCCCAAGCGACGGAACGGATTGATTACGCCACCCAGAAGCCCACGGCATTGCTGGAGCGTGTCATCAGTGCATCCTCTAATAGAGATATGCTCGTTGCTGACTTTTTCGGTGGCAGCGGCGTCACCGCCGCAGTTGCTCACAAGCTGGGTCGCCGCTTCATTCACTGCGACATTGGTATCAACTCCATCCAGACCGCCCGCGACCGCCTGAAAACGGACGGCGCGGAATTTGATGTCCTGGAAGTCAAAGACGGTGTTCAGCTGTACCGCAACCCGGTACAGACCATGGACAAAATCAAATCTCTGATTCCCGGCCTCCATAGTGAAGAAAGTCTGGACTCCTTTTGGGCAGGGGCAATCTCTGACAGCAGGCTGGGAACCGTGCCGGTCTATATTCCCAACCTGATGGACAGCGCCTCCAAGCTCCTGGATACAGTCCTTATCAACCGAGTCATCCACCAGGCAATCCCGGAATTGGACGCCTCTGTAAAGAAAGTCATTCTCTATTACATCGACATTTCCGGTCTGGCTGAAATTCAGAAATTCATTGCGGAGGATGACAGTACATCGGTTGAAATCGAATTGCGGGATTTGAAGAATGTGCTTGATGATGTGGTCATTGGCGATCATGCGGAATTCCATACAGAACAAACCGCCGAAGGCTTTTTTGACGGCTATACCGTCACCATTGACCGATTTATCAGCGACCGGGTTCTTGGGAAAATCATGGAATATAACAACAAAGCCCGGCTGAATGCGAAAAAGACTTTCAAACCCATTGAAATCAGCGAAGAGGGCTTAGAGCTGATCGAGTTCCTGAGCGTAGACTGCACAGCAGCTGAGGGCGAGTGGCATTCTGACAGCGAAATCAAAATCGACAAACTGGGATATGTGATTCGCAACGGGGACAAAACAAAAGAATTCTGGGACGGCTGCATCCGGGTCGATCAGCAGCCTTTACGTCTGAAAATCCGGAACATCTGTGGGGATGAAACGGTTTGGAAGGTGTAAGAATGGATGAGCCTTTCTACGATGTGGTTGAGTATCTCCCGCCAAATTTTTGGAATAAGACAAAAAATGAGCCTTTTATCCAAAAGCTCATGTCGTTGATTTTTCCTGAAACCACCTGGGAACCAGGGAATCCGGACAAATCGGAACCGGACTATTATTGCAATGGGGTTCCCTTTGAGTTTACAATTGCCTCCGACAGTAAGAAGAAAAATAACTTTGTACAGCGAATCCAGCGTCACACATATTCAACCGAGAACCTTGGAGAGGACTTCTTCCGCTACATCCGCGAGCGTATCGCTGATAAGGCAACGAGGGAGTATTCCGGGCATAATGTTCACCTCTGCGTTCTCTGCCTGCTGGATTTGACAGACTGGGTTCTGGATAAGTATGGCTCTGTGACGTATGAGGTGGCAGATTGGCCCAGACGGAAATTTTTCGACGAAATTAAGCAGACTTACATAACCACAAAGATATTTGCAAACATTTTTATTCTCTTTCCGGACTGCCAGGCAAAATGGTGGATTTGGAACGTGGGGACGGATCACAGAGCGTCAGTTCGGCTTGACGAAAGGTCTCTGGCAAGCGGGGAATATCCGTATTGCATACTGAAGCCTCCATCGCCGGACTCAAATACAACGGGGAGTGGCTGAATGCAATTCACGCCCGCTTGGAGGGTAGAGAATGAATAGAAAAAGGCGGCAGACCTGGATTTGTGTTAAAATCGGATCTGCTGCCGTTATTTTAGCCTTTTTGAGCCGAAAAGGTTAAATAAGGAAAGAGGAATACAGATTTCCCAGATAATCATTGCCGTTTTCACATAATCATGGTAAAATAGTAGTAGAATACACGGTAAGGGGGGGAAAACAGATATGCGATATACTGTGGATGAAATTAAAGAAATCGTCGCGGCTTTGGCGGCTCAATATGGGGCAGACCGGATTTATCTGTTCGGCTCCTATGCCAGAGGGGATGCTGACAAGGACAGCGACATTGATCTGCGCATTGATAAAGGAGCCATCCGCGGCTTGCAGCTTGGCGGCCTAGCCGCCGACCTGGAGGATGCGCTGGGAATCCCTGTGGATTTGATTCCTACCGGGAGCCTGGACAGCAAGTTTTTGAATTCTATTTCTGATGACGAGGTGCTGCTGTATGAAGCCTCTTGACCGGAATATCAGCATTTTAGAGCATATTGTGGGCTATTGCGACCAGATAGAGGAGACGATTCGTCGTTTTGGTAATGACTACGGCGTATTTTCCGCAGATGCGATTTATCGGAATGCGGCGGCACTGTGCGTTCTGCAAATCGGTGAATTGGCCGGAAAACTGACGGACGAATTCCGCGCAGAGCATCCCGGCGCACCCTGGCGGCAGATTCGGGGAATGCGGAACATTGTGGCCCATAGCTATGGCACGGTTGACCCGGAAGTCACTTGGGAAATCCTGACAGAGGATATTCCAAAGCTGAAAACGTATTGCAAGCAGACTATTGCGGGATCAGAGCGCTGATCAATGAGAGACCGACCCGGTGGATGCCTTCTGAACATCTACCGGGGTTTTTCATTCCTGTTTTAGAAAATCCTTCTGTGCTGCGTTTTATCTCGCCACCTCAAACGTCGCACACGCATTCCATTCAATGTGGATTGTATGTATCTGCTCGCTATATTTACTTTACGATGCTTATAGTATCATTTACCACGTAATTGCTAAGAAATCGTTTTTCGATAGTACTGATACTTTTGCCAGATATTCTATTGACATCATACTGTATATTTGATTATACTGAACTTGGAACATATAGGAGTATTTCCCATGAAAAAGGAGGGCAAATATGCAGGGAATCGATTGGAAATTGTATCAAGAGGATCCATTTTATCGCGATCTTGTAGACCGCATGTTAGAAAACGAACAAGAGGCCGCTTGCCTGCGGCAGCAGTTACATGCGGAGCAGGCACAGTTAGATGCAGAGGCAACCTATAGACGGCAAAGAATGCTGGGATATGCGAATCAGCTCCCTTATCGGGAGACGACTCCGGTTCGTCCAATGCAGTGGAGCGCCTCTTATCCGGCGTATCAGGACAACTTTGTCAATTACTGGTCTGCTTCCACACAATCCGCTGTGCAATCTGGTGCCCCTATGCCGAACCAGGAAGAACTCCGGCGTGTGTTCCACTCTGCGGTAGATTGCACTGCGCAGTTAACCAAAGAAAACGCACCTGTTCCATCGATCATATTCGATGGATTGGGACTGCTTACTGCAGCAAATCTGTTTGAAGCGGCAAAATCAGCGCTTTCTATCATTGACACCGCGAAAAAGCTCATGTTGTGAATATGCCGCAAACCCTTTACCAGCACATAGGAAGCCTGCATCATTGATCGGTGCAGGCTTCCTTTGCTGAACAGGAAAGGAAGCACCGTACTGCATCTAAGTTCGGCAATTACAGCTAAAGTATTTTCAATTTATTCATTATTGAAACGATGATAAAGATGAGGTTGACAAGGAAGAAGTTCGTGCATATACTATAATTGTATCATTGAATGGAATATGATAAAATTGAAAGTCAAGTGAGGAAATTGAATGAGAGATTTCAACTTCAAAGCAGAATATAAAAAGCTCCTGACGCCAGAGGTTGTGGCCTACCTGACGCAAATTCACGAATACAAAGGGCAGCAAAACCTTTTTATCGAGACAAAGGCGGATGAATTGTCTGATCTCTTGGAGGTTGCAAAGATACAGAGCACTGAAGCCTCCAACCGGATTGAAGGCATTATTACAACGGACGACCGTCTGAAAAAAATCGTTCGTGAGAAGACCATCCCCCGGAACCGCAGCGAAAAAGAGATCGCCGGATACCGCGATGTACTTGCAACAATTCATGAAAGCCATGACTTTATCCCGCCAAAGCCGTCTATCATTTTGCAGCTTCATCGGGATCTGTACAAGTACAGCGGTAAGTCCATCGGCGGCAATTTCAAAAATTCGGACAATGTGATTGCCGAAGAACTGCCGGACGGTCAGCAAATCGTTCAGTCTGAGCTTGTACCAGCATGGGAAACACCGGGGACCATTGCTGCATTGTGCAATGCATTTGAAGCAGCAATGCAGGATGCAGAACTGGACCCGCTGCTGCTGATTCCCATCTTTATACTGGACTTTCTCTGTATCCATCCTTTCAACGATGGCAATGGCCGCATGAGCAGGCTTCTGACGCTGCTGCTTTTATACCGTTCCGGCTATATCGTTGGCAAATATATCAGTATCGAAAAGCTGATCTCCAACACCAAGGAGACCTATTACGAAGCCTTACAGGCCAGCTCTTATAACTGGCACGAAGGCACGAACGATTATGCGCCTTTCGTGACCTATATGCTGGGCGTTCTGGTGGCGGCTTACCGGGATTTTGAAAGCCGAATTGAATTACTGACAACAAAGGGGCTTTCCAAGCCCGGCCGGGTGCGGGAGATCATCAAGAACCACCTCGGCAAGATCACCAAGAGTGAAATCATGGCAAAATGCCCGGATATCAGTCAGATTACCATCCAGCGGGCACTGGCAGAGCTGCTGAAATCCGGCGAGATCATCAAACTCAGCGGCGGACGCTACACTTCTTATACTTGGAACAGGGAGAGAGAATAAATGATTACAGGCGAACTAAAAAATAAAATCGACGGCCTTTGGGATATTTTTGCGGCGGGCGGTCTGGTGAACCCGTTGGATGTGATTGAGCAGATCACCTATCTGATGTTCATTCACGACCTGGATGATTCGGACAATCTCCGGGCAAAAGAGGCCGCCATGCTGGGGCTGCCTTATACCAGCATCTTCACCGATGAGGTGCAGGTGGGCGAGCGCACCATCGACGGCCAGCAGCTCAAATGGAGTGTATTTCATGACTTCCCGGCAGGGAAAATGTACTCTGTCGTGCAGGAGTGGGTGTTTCCCTTTATCAAAAACCTCCACGGCGACAAAAACAGTGCCTATTCCAAATACATGGATGACGCCATTTTCAAGCTGCCCACACCGCTGCTGCTTTCCAAGGTGGTGGACGCACTGGACGAGATTTACCGCCTGATGAGCCAGTCCCAGGCGGTGGACGTGCGGGGCGACACCTATGAATATCTGCTGAGCAAAATCAGCCAGTCCGGCCGCAACGGTCAGTTCCGTACCCCACGCCATATCATCCGCATGATGGTGGAGCTGATGGACCCGAAGGCCGATGACGTCATCTGTGACCCGGCCTGCGGCACCTCGGGTTTCCTTGTTTCGGCGGGCGAGTATCTGAAAGAAACCCGGAAAGAAGAAATCTTCTTCAACCGCCAGAAGAAAGACCATTATATGAACCATATGTTCTTCGGCTACGACATGGACCGTACCATGCTCCGCATCGGCGCGATGAACATGATGACCCACGGCATTGCAAGTCCCTTTATTGAGTACCGGGACAGTCTGTCCGACCAGAATCCGGACAAGGAGAAGTATTCTCTCATTCTTGCCAACCCGCCATTCAAAGGCAGTCTGGATGCCGATACCGTGTCAGCGGATTTGCTGAAGATCTGCAAGACCAAGAAAACCGAGCTGCTGTTTCTGACCCTGTTCCTGCGGATGCTGCGCATCGGCGGGCGGTGCGCCTGTATCGTGCCGGACGGCGTGCTGTTCGGTTCCTCCACCGCGCACAAGGCTATCCGAAAGGAATTGGTGGACGGTAACCGGCTGTAGGCCGTGATTTCCATGCCCTCCGGCGTGTTCAAGCCCTACGCAGGCGTGTCCACCGCTGTGTTGATTTTCACCAAAACCGGTCACGGCGGTACAGATAATGTGTGGTTCTATGACATGACCGCCGACGGCTTCTCGCTGGACGATAAGCGCAGCCCGGTGGCGGCCAATGACATTCCCGACATCATTGCCCGGTTCCGCAATTTGGAGGCGGAAAAAGACCGCCCGCGCACGGAAAAATCCTTCTTCGTGCCCAAGGCGGAAATCGTGGAAAACGGCTATGACTTATCCATCAACAAGTACAAGAAAACGGAGTATAAGCCTGTGGAGTATCCGCCGACTAGCGAGATTATGGCGGAACTGGAAAATCTGGAAAAAGAAATCGGCACAGCAATGTCGGAATTGAAGGCTATGTTAGCCGACGGGGAATGAAATTGATCGAGATTTGTGGGGATGAAGGATGGAGAAGATAAAAATTGGTGACGTTTGCGATATTCTAAATGGTTACGCATTCAAAAGCGAAAACTATGTGGATTCAGGCATCCGAATTATACGAATTTCCAATGTTCAAAAGGGCTATATAGAAGACAGCACACCTGCGTTTTACTCGTTCGATACAATGGGTTTAAGCAAGTTTATGCTTGAGGAAGGCGACCTCTTGATGTCACTAACAGGTAATGTTGGCAGGGTGGCTATTCTTGAGAAAGAACTATTGCCAGCAGCATTGAATCAGCGCGTTGCCTGTCTACGGTTAAAATCCAATAAGATAACAAAAAGCTACCTTTTTCATTTTTTGAATAGCAACTTTTTTGAGCAACAATGTATAATGGCTTCAAATGGTGTAGCTCAAAAGAACATGAGTACAGAATGGTTAAAAGACTATGAAATACCTTTGTATACGCCAAACCAGCAGGAAGAAATAGTGACAGTACTCAATGCCGCCCAAAGTATTCTATCAAGTAGAAGGCAACAGCTCCAAAAGCTGGACGAGCTTGTCAAAGCCCGATTTGTCGAATTGTTTGGTATGCCGGGAACAGATGATTTCGGGTGGGGCTTGGTGCCGCTTGGAAGTACATGTAATATCAATCCTAAAAAGAGCTACGATTCACGGCTTGTTAGTGGCGTCGAGGTTTCGTTCGTGCCCATGCCTGCTGTAACGGAGCGGGGTGGGATAGATACGACTTCTATCAAAGAATATGATGAGGTCAAAACAGGCTTTACCTACTTTGCTGAAAATGACGTCTTGTTTGCAAAAATCACACCTTGCATGGAAAATGGGAAGGGAGCAGTAGCTAGAGGCCTTCATAATGGCATAGGATTTGGCTCAACAGAATTCCATGTGCTTCGTCCGATCAGCGGAAAGACCAATCCGTACTGGATTTACACGCTTACTACTTTTTCACAATTCCGAATAGATGCAGCTAACAACATGACTGGAAGTGCAGGACAACGTAGAGTCCCTGTTTCTTTTTTGGAAAACTATCAAGTATCCCTGCCTCCATTTACATTGCAGGAGCAATTCGCCGCCTTCGTTACCCAGACCGACAAATCAAAAGTTGCCGTACAGAAGGCATTGGACGAAACACAACTACTGTTTGACAGTCTGATGCAGAAATATTTTGAATAATGGGGAAGTATATTATGAGTTACAATAAAGAAATAATCTCGGAAGAACAACTAGTGCAACTTTTTGCCATTGAAGAAAATCATTTTAATGACTTTAAAGCAAAGGATGTTTCTGGTAGGCAGTTTAGTAAGATTATATCAGCATTTGCAAATGCGAGCGGTGGAGATGCATATATTGGAATTAGAGAAGAAACCGATACAAAAATCAAACATTGGGAGGGGTTTGAAAATATAGAAGATGCAAACTCGTTCATTCAAATTATTGAATCACTTACAACCATAGAGAGTTATTATGATTTGGAGTTTTTACAGCATCCGGTCTTGATGACATATGTTTTAAAATTGACTATTTTCAAAACGCAATCCATAATTAAAACCACTGACGAAAAGATTTATGTGAGGAGAGGGGCCCAAAGCTTGCCTGTTGATACTCCAGAGAAACTTCGACGCTTGGAGTTAGATAAAGGCATATCTTCTTTTGAAAACGAACCTGTTGCTGAATCAGAAATATATAAATTTTTTTCGGCTTCGATTGTTCCAGACGTAGAACCTGATAGGTGGCTAAGAAAGCAACGGCTGGTAAGTGGAGAAAAGCTAACCGTTGCTGGTGAATTACTCTTTGCTGATGAGCCGCAGATTTGCTTGCCCAAGCGATCTTCTATCAAAATATTCCGTTATAAAACATCTGGAAGTGCAGATAGAGACACTCTTGCGGAGCAGCCAATTACGGTTGAGGGATGTGCATATAGGCAGATATATGATGCAGTCGCAAAGACAAAGGAACTTATAGAATCTATTAGAAAACTCGGAAAAGGTTTTGAAGTAATTGAATATCCAGAAGAAACGCTTCATGAGATAATTACCAATGCGGTTTTACATAGGGACTATAGTATTGTAACTGACATACAGATCCGGATTTTTGATAATCGAGTCGAGGTGGAGAGCCCAGGAAAACTTCCGGGACATGTGACAATTACGAACATCTTGGATACACAAGCGGCCAGAAACCCTAAATTAGTCCGGCTAATTAATAAATTTCCCGATGCACCGAACAAGGACGTTGGAGAGGGGCTGAATACTGCCTTTGATGCGATGACAAAACTGCGGCTAAAGGCACCAAAGATTGAGGAGAAGGATAACTCTGTTTTAGTGATTATCAAACATGAAAAACTGGCATCGCCAGAAGAATTGATTGTAGGCTATCTACTTCAACATGACACTGTAAAAAATGGAATAGGGCGGACTGTCACCGGAATTAAATCAGAAAACACGATGAAGAATGTGTTCTACCGTTTGCGGGATCGCGGCTTCATTCAGCTGGTTCACGGGTATAATTATTGGGAAAAAACCGATGATTTCGAAAGGCTCGTACACGAGCAGTTTGAAAATCTACTCACAGAGAAAGATTAATGAGGTCGTTATATATGACCAATTTTGACATTTTCCTCTCCACCCCGCAATTTGAGCCTTTTGCCTTCGTAGCCGTTTCCGCTGAACGGATTTTACAGATTGCCCTCTCCGCCCAGTGTGCGCACTGGGCACCTCTCCCAAGGGGAGAGGCAAGGGGTCTGCCGCAAGATGGGGGCCTGCCGTGATGACCGAATGCCTGCCCTAATTCTGGCCGTCCCTTGGCTCACGCTCTGGGGGAGCAGTCAGCGAAGCTGACTGAGAGGGTAAAAACGCCCTCTCCGCCCAGTGTGTGCACTGAGCACCTCTCCCAAAGGGAGAGGCAAGGGGCAAGTCTGGCACCGCAACAAAGGAGATAAGCCATGCCAATTCCAAAAGACAACACAAAGCTTGAAAAGGCAAAGTCTCTTCGCCGGGAAATGACACCCCATGAACGCAAGCTCTGGTACTTATTTTTGCGTACCTATCCCGTCAAAATCTACAAGCAGCGCATTATCGGCTCCTTTATTGTAGATTTTTATTGTGCCCAGGCCAAACTCGTGATTGAAATTGACGGCAGTCAGCATTATGATAAAAATGGGATTTTTTATGATGCGGAGCGAACGGCTTACCTGGAATCTTTCGGGCTAAAAGTGCTCCGGTATTCCAACCGAGAAATCGACCGGGAATTTCCGGCAGTTTGCCAGCAAATAGATGCCATTATCAAGGAGAGACGAGCATGACAAATTTCGATTTTTTGCTATCCGAAGAAGACTTCTCATCCTTCGCCTCCGTGGCCGTCTCCGCCGAGCGGATTTTACAGATCGACCCCTCCGCCTGCGTGCTGAACTGCCGCCGGGCGATGGAATTTGCCGTCAAATGGATGTACTCCGTGGACAAAGGGCTGGTCATGCCTTATCAGGATTCCCTGGTGAGCCTCATGAATGCCGAGGACTTCCGGGACATCGTGGGCGCGGATATCTGGCGGCGGATGGATCTGATCCGCCGCATGGGCAACAACGCCGCCCACACCGGTAAAAAGATTACCGAGGAGCAGGCGGTGCTGTGTCTGGAAAATCTCTATGTCTTTCTGGATTTTGTGGCGTACTGCTATGGCGAAAACTACACCGAGGGACATTTTGACCGCAGTCTGCTGCGGCAGCCCGCCGCGCCCGCTCCGCGAGGGGACTCCCGGGAAGCAGCCGACATTGATCTTGCCGCGCTGATGGCGGAGAACGCTGCGCTGAAGGAGGAACTCACTGCCCGCCGTGCCGAGCAGCAGCAGACCTATGTGCCCAAGCCCCTCGACCTGTCCGAATACAAGACCCGCAAGCTGTATATCGACACCATGCTGGAAGACGCAGGCTGGACGGAGGGCAAGGACTGGCTGAATGAAGTCGAGCTGCCCGGTATGCCCAACAAGTCCGAGGTAGGTTATGCGGACTATGTGCTCTACGGTGACGACGGCCGCCCGTTGGCTGTGATCGAAGCCAAGCGCACCTGCACAGATGTGGCCAAAGGCCGCCAGCAGGCAAAGCTTTACGCCGATCTGTTGGAGAAAAAATATCACCGCCGCCCGGTCATCTTCCTGACCAATGGCTTTGAAACCCGCATTACGGATAATCTGTATCCTGAGCGGAAATGTGCGGCCATTTACTCCAAGCGCGATTTGGAGAAGCTCTTCAATCTCCAGAGTATGCGGACGAGTCTCAAAAATATCATGGTGAACCGCAATATCGCCGGGCGATACTATCAGGAGGGCGCGATCAAGGCTGTCTGCGATGCCTTTGCCCGGAACCGCCGCAAGGCGTTGCTGGTCATGGCTACCGGCTCCGGCAAGACGAGGACGGTCATTGCCCTGTGCGATGTGCTGCTTCAGCACGGCTGGGTGAAAAACATCCTGTTTCTTGCCGACCGCAACAGTCTGGTCACCCAGGCAAAGCGCAATTTCGGGAATCGGCTGCCCGATCTCTCCGTTACGAACCTCTGCGAAGAGAAGGATAACTACACCGCTCACTGCGTCTTTTCTACCTATCAGACCATGTACAATGTCATTGACAGCGTGCAGGATGAGGACGGCAAGCTCTTTACCTGCGGACACTTTGACCTGGTGATCTGTGACGAAGCCCACCGCTCGGTGTATAACAAATACCGGGATATTTTCAACTATTTTGACGCGCCGCTGGTGGGACTGACGGCCACCCCCAAGGACGAGATCGACAAGAATACCTATGAGATATTTGAGCTGGAAAACGGCGTCCCCACCTATGGCTATGAGCTGGCACAGGCGGTGAAGGACGGGTATCTGGTGGATTTCCTGTCGGTAGAGACAAAGCTGAAATTTATTGAACAGGGCATCGTCTACGATGAGCTTTCCGACGAGGACAAGCAAATCTATGAGGACACCTTTGAGGATGAAAACGGAGAATTACCGGAGCGTATTGCGTCCTCGGCGCTGAACGAATGGATCTTCAATGAAGATACCATCCGACAGGTACTGAATACGCTGATGACCTACGGCCTGACCATCGACTATGGCAATAAACTGGGCAAGACGATCATCTTTGCAAAGAATCACACCCATGCGGAGAAAATCCTCGCGGTTTTCAATCAAGAATACCCGCACCTTCCCGGCTTTGCCAAGGTCATCGACAACTACATGACCTATGCACAAAGCGCCATTGACGAGTTTTCTGACCCGAAGAAAATGCCTCAAATCGCCATTTCCGTGGATATGCTGGACACCGGCATTGATGTGCCGGAGGTGCTGAATCTGGTGTTCTTTAAAAAGGTCATGAGCAAAGCGAAGTTCTGGCAGATGATTGGGCGTGGCACCCGTCTGTGTCCGGGGCTGATGGATGGTAAGGATAAGGACAAGTTCTATATTTTTGACTTCTGCGGCAACTTTGAGTTCTTCCGCATGAACAAGGGCAGACCTACCGCCAATATGATCGCCCTGCAAGGTGCGATCTTCCATCTGAAAGCTCAAATTGCCTTCAAATTGCAGGATCTGGCCTATCAGACGGCAGTGCTGATTGCCTTCCGCAAGACGCTGGTGGAGGACATGGTGCGCAAGGTGCGGGAACTGAACAAAGAGAACTTTGCTGTCCGCCAGCATTTAAAATATGTAGAGCGGTATGCCGAACCGGACAGCTACAACGCCCTGACCTATGAGGACACCTTGCTCATGGGCCAAGAGCTTGCGCCGCTTATTACACCGGAAGAGGACGATGCCAAGGCGCTGCGGTTCGATGCGCTGCTATACGGTATCGAGCTTGCGTACCTGGCGGGAAAGAAGTACGGCAAGGCGCGGAGCGATCTGTTCAAAAAGGTTTCTGCCATCGCATCTGTGGCGAATATCCCGGAGATCATGGTGCAGGCTGAGTTGATTGACAAAATCCTGCACACAGATTATGTGGAGACTGCCGGAATCTGCGAATTTGAGCATATCCGGGAGAACCTGCGTGACCTAATCAAGTATATTCCGGTCAGCAAGGTACTCTACGATACGAATTTTGATGACGAAATCCTGTCTGTGGACTGGAAAGAATCTGAACTGGAGAACGACGATCTGAAGAACTACAAGGCCAAGGCGGAGTTCTACATACGTCAGCACATGGATGATGCCGTCATTGCCAAGCTAAAGGGGAATATTCCATTGACTGCGGAGGACGTACAGGCACTGGAGAAAGCACTCTGGAGCGAAGTCGGTACGAAACAGGATTATGAGACAGCGTTCGGCCAGAAGCCGCTGGGCGAGTTCGTGCGGGAAATTGTCGGGCTTGATATGAACGCAGCAAAGGAGGCATTTGCGCAGTACCTGAATGATACGACCCTTGATAGCAGGCAGATTTACTTTGTGAATCAAATCGTGGAGTACATTGTCCATAACGGCATGATGAAAGACCTGTCTGTTTTGCAGGAAGCACCGTTTACCGACTACGGCAGCATCGTGGAAGTGTTCACAGACCTGTCTGTGTGGGCAGGCATTCGACAGGTGATTGAGGGGGTCAATGCGAACGCTGCGGCGTAAATGTATTTACAAATTACAAACTCGGCATCTGGCGTCCCGAAGCATTTGGTGTAGAATAAGACAACATGTGTTGCCCTTACTGGCACAGATAGAACCGCCCGAATCTATTGCAATGCAATGGATTCGGGCCGTCCTCTACATGATTCATTCCTCCCGGATGCCGACAGTCGCCGTTTCCGTTGTTATGTACTATTACCACCCCCGCCGTTTGGCCAAATCGCCCATCGCGAAGCAGAATCTCTCCCACCGTGTCAATGATGTCAGCAACGGGTCGCCTTCACGGATACGCAGGGTTCTGCGGATTTCCTTAGGGATGACGATCCGACCCAGGTCGTCCACCCGGCGGACAATGCCAGTTGCTTTCATATTGGTTCTTCTCCTTTGAAGCGCATTACGCGCATTTTCTGCACGGTAGAAGTATTTGCAGGAAGAGGGGAATTATGTAATGGAATGGAAAATTCACATGGGCTACATGTTACGAAATGCAGGATGAAACTGGCTTCTGATGGACATTTCCTGCCGGATATGGTATAATATATCAAATCATCCCGTGAGCGGATAAATATCCGCATTTTATTCAAGGGCGGTGTAAATATGACGATTCCCAAATATGACGAGATGTATCGCGCGTTTCTCGACTGCCTGACCGATGGCCAGCCACACAGATCCAAGGAAGTAAAAGACACGATCGCTGAAGTGTTTCATCTTTCGGATGAGGAGCGTGCCGTTCTGCTGCCCAGCGGAAGCGGCCCGGTTTTTGACGGTCGGGTTGGTTGGACAAGAACCTATCTCAAGAAGGCAGGCTTAATTCAGAGCCCTTCCCGCGGCGTTATTGCCTTGACACCTGCGGGAAAGCAGGTGCTTTCTGAAAATCCTAGTGTGATTGACAATTCTTACCTTCGCAGATTTGAATCTTTCCGAAGATTTATTTCTCCGAACGCGGAGGGTGCACAGTCCAATGCGGAGGAAGTTTCCGGACAAACCCCGCAGGATACGTTGGAGGAAGCTTTTCAACGCATTAACACCACATTGGCCGACGACCTTTTGTCAGAGATTATGAAGCTTTCTCCCAGCTTTTTTGAGCACATGGTTGTAAGGCTCCTGATGAAGATGGGGTACGGCGGATCAATTGAAAATGCCGGGATCGTTGTCGGACAAACGGGAGATGAGGGAATTGATGGAATTGTCCGTGAGGATAAGCTGGGCTTTAATCTGATTTATATTCAGGCGAAGCACTGGGATTGCGAGAAGACGATCGGGCGGCCTGAAATCCAAAAGTTCGTTGGCGCATTGGCGGGACAGGGGGCGACCAAGGGCTTGTTTATTACGACTGCCAGGTTTTCCGCGGCCGCGTACGATTATGCCAAGAAGCAGCATACCACAAAGGTTGTGCTTGTGGATGGTGCCGCGCTGGCCAAGCTGATGATTGAGTACAACCTGGGGGTGTCTACGGAAATTACTTACCAAATCAAGCGTATCGATAGTGACTTCTTTGCGGAGGATTTGGATTGATTCTCCCAATGCCGTTTTTCCATCCGAATGCGAAAACCACGGCTGGAGACGGGATATTCTCCCGGTCTTGGCTACAGATGTTTTCTGCCAGAATAAATCCCCCTGAAGCGGCGTTGGTATTTCCAAAGTCTGCTTCAGGGGGATTTCTTTTATTGGTTTGTCATTTTCCGTAGGTCAGGCCAAATCTGGCATAGGCTTCGGGCATTTCCTCCGGGCGAAGCTCTCTGGCTGTGACCGTGCCGTTATGGATTTCCTTATACAGGTTCCCGTCCAGAGTTTGGCGGCCGTCCAGGGTCTTCAGAGCGAACATCTCCTGCTTGTTGAACGGGGATTCCGGATGCTTTTCGCAGTAGAAGTTCAGGGCTACAAAATCTGCGACCAGCTGGGGTTCCTCCGTGAAGGAATAGAACTTGCGCCAGCTGCCCTTGTACAGATCCCAAAGCACCCAACCCAGGAAGTCCTCCTTTTCCAGCCGATAGCTCTCGCCGAACTGCTCCTGCACCAGACCCTCCACCAGGCGGATGGGCTCCCGCTGGGCCGTTTCGCCGATGCCCACATCGCACAGCCAGACCCCGTCGGTGGCCTGCACACGCATCACCCGATGGCGGCGCATGGGCGGCGTGGGTTCCCCCCGGAGATAGCGGGCGGCGTAGTCCGTTACTCCGTAGCCAAGGCAGCGCAGAAGATTTCCGAAGCTCCCGTTTAGCTCAAAGCACAGACCGCCCCGGCCCTCCGTGACAATTTTCCGGAAAAGGGCATCTGCCTCCAGGGAGGTGGGAATATCCCGGAGAATATCCAGATTCTCATAGGGAACCGCAGTGCAGTGCGCCAGATGGAGCTTTCGCAGCAGTGCGGAATCAGGGACAATTTTTTCCGGCATTTCCAGTCCCAGCCGATGAAAATACGCATTTACGTCCATTTGCTGACCTCTTCCAGAATTTCCATGACCGTGAGCAGCTGCTCCCGGGAAACATAGGGTGTGGGAACGCCATCCCGGATGCACTGGGCAAAGTGCTTCAGTTCGTTATAGTACCATCCGCAGGGCGGCACATTGATGCCGGTGGAGATCTCTACCTCGTCCTTGGTATCAAACACTCTGGGCGGTGCGTCAAAGGTGTAGGCCGTCATGGTTTTTCCGTCGTTGATGACCACCGCGTTCTCAAAGTAGACCCGCCAGCGGGCGGTCCAGGGGCTGTCGGCGTTGAACCAGGCGGCCTCTCCGTTTACATGCTTGTCACCGAAATCGTAATCGATCCGCAGATGCTCCGCGTAGGTCTTGCCCCGGCCATGGCAGGTGTTGATCGTAAAGCGCTCGGGCTTGCCGAACAGGGAGACGATCACGTCCAGATCATGGATGTGCAGATCAAAGGGCAGCAGCCCGGACTTGCTCTTGTCAAACAGCCAGCCGCCGACAGCCCATCGGGGTGCCGCGGACAGACGTTCAAAGCTGGCATCCAGAACCTTGCCGTATTCTTCGGATTTCACCAGTTGACGCAGAGCCTGGATTTCTTTGGTAAATTGCAGCACCTGAGCAATGTACAGATGGCAGCCCTTGGCCTGGGCGGTATCCAGCATTTCCTTCGCGTCCGCGTAGTGCAGGGCGATGGGCTTCTCGCAGATGGTGTCCATGCCCAGATTCAGGCTTTCCATGACCATATCGTGGTGCAGGAAGGTAGGCGTGCAGATATCCACCGCGTCCAGATCGCACTCGCGAACCATCTGCGTGATAGAGCGGTACAGAGGAACGCCCCACTGGGCGGCCGTGTCAGCCGCACTGGGAGCCGTATCGCACAGCGCGACCACGGACGCGTTTTCCACCACTTGCCAGTTGGCAAAGTGAACCCGGCCCATGCCGCCGCCACCCACAATGCCGATTCTCAGATTTTTCATAATGACCTCCATAAGCGTAGGGGACTGTACGAGCTCACAGGACGAAGCCGTGCTCTTTCAGATACCGGGCGGAATCCAGCACCGCCTGATTGACCTCGGCCAGATCCTTGGGCCCCGCGGCGGTGAATTCGATTTCGATGGAGAAGGGGCTGTGGTTTTCGGCCTTGTCCAGCATGGCAAACAGTTCCGGGAAGGGAACGTAGCCCTTGCCCAGGGCGGGGAAATCCCATTCCTTCCGGCCGCCGGCCTTGTCCTTCAGATGGATATAGCCAACCCGATCCATACAGGCTCCCAAATCCTGGACTACGTCCACGTCACCGTAGAAAATAGCGTTGGCGGTATCGTAGTTGATCCGCACCCGGTCAGAGCCGACCAGGTTGACGATCTCCTTCAGAATCGCGCCGGTGCCATGGTCACCATGAACTTCCAGCACCAGAATCATGTCATATTTTTCAAGATAGGGAAGGAACCCCCGGATATGCTCCGCTACCACCGCGTTGGAGGCAATGGCATTGTCCTTCAGGTGCGCTTCGCCAACGGACGAGACAATATACCTTGCCCCGAAGAAATGGGCCAGACGGATATTCTTTACGAAATCCGGGATTCGCGCCGTGTCCATCAGATTGGTGTGTCCGCTCATGGCGAAGGGGATCAGGCCTGCCTCGTCCAGCTTGTCCTTCACTTCCAGCAGCCGCTGGAAGCTCTGATCCGGGAACACATGCTCCGTCCAGCCCTTCGTGGCGGTCAGCTCAATGTAATGGAAGCCCGCGGCCCGGATGCCGGCAATGGCCTCCTCAATGGAATAGCCATGGTAGCAATTGGAGTTGACCGCAATGATTCTGTCCGTCATGGAATCTCCCTCCTCAAATCAGGAAATTATCCAGATACCGCTTGCTCAGGCGAATGGAATTGAGAATGTCCTCCCGGCTTCCCTCAAAGGCCTTGTCCTCCACTTCAATGACGGCGCAGCCGTTATAGCGGATGTCGTTCAGGGCGGAGACAAAGGCAGACCAGTTCACATCTCCCAGGCCGGGGATTTTCGGGGACATATAGTCCAGCGGATATGCCAGCACGCCGCACTCGGCCAGCTTTTCGGGATAGAGCTTGATATCCTTAAAGTGGACGTGGAAAATGCGGTCGGAGAAGTCGTAGATGGTCTTCACATAGTCCAGCCCCTGCCAGACATAATGGCTGGGGTCGAAATTCAGGCCGAAATTGGGGGAGGGGATGATCTCGAACAGCTGCCGGTAGATTTTCGGGGTGCACATCAGGTTCTGTCCGCCGGGCCACTGATCCGCGCCGAAGAGCATGGGGCAGTTCTCGATGGCGACCTTCACGCCGCACTGCTCGGCCAGAGCGATGATGTCGGGCCAGATCTGCCGGAACAGCTCGATGTTCTCTTCGAAGGTCTTGTGCTGATCCTTGCCGATAAAGGTGGTGACCATGTTTACGCCCAGCTTGGCGGAAGCCCGGATGACGGCCTTCAGGTGGGAAATTGCCGCTTCCCGCTTTTCCAGGTCCGGGTCCATGGTGTTGGGATAGAAGGCCAGAGAAGAAATCTCCAGCCCCTTGGACGAAGTCAGCTTCCTGACATAGTCGGCGTAGGAATCGTCCTGGCAGACACGCTCGCAGTCAATGTGGCTCACACCGGCGTAGCGGCGTTCCGCTTTGCCCGCGGGCCAGCAGGCTACCTCCAGGCACTTGAAGCCCATCTGGGAGGCGATGTCCACAACTTCCTCAAAGCTCCATCCGTCCAGAATGGCGGTGAGCAGACCGAATTTCATCATAACGGTTTTCTCCTTATCTGTTTTCGGGGATTTCCACGGCCGTTCCCAGCTCGGAAGACCGCAGAGAGGCAAACACGGCACGCATGGCGGTCAGGGCACTGCGGCCGGAGATCTCCGGCTCCCTGTTGTTCACCAGGCTGTCCATCCACAGGTCGATGACACCGGACTTGGTCTGATTGTCATTGGTCTGAATGGCTTCCACATCATAGCTGATCTTGCTGCCGTCGGCCAGGATCACCTTAATGGCCGCGGCGGGATCGTCATAGATGCGCATAATGCCCTTGGTGCCGTAGAGAATGGTAGAATTGTCCTCCGCGCCGTAGTAGGTCCAGCTGGCGGTCATGGTGCCCATGGCTCCGCCGGACAGCTCGTAGATGCAGATGGCGTTGTCGTCCACGCCGATCAGATTGCCGGAGGCATCCTTCTTGTCCAGGGTCGTCACCCTGGCAGTGGTGCGGATCACCCGCTGACCGGTGAGGAACTGGATCAGGTCGGTCTTGTGGATGCCGAGATCGGCCATGGCGCCCATGGCAGCCCGATTCTTGTCAAAGAACCAGGTGTTCTTGCCCGGGTCAATGGACCAGGTCTCCGGGCCGCCGTGGCCGAAGATGGTCCGGAAGGTGATGATATCGCCGATCAGACCTTCCACGATCAGCTTCCGTGCCAGGCTGTGGGCCTTGGCAAGACGCTGGTTGTGGCCGATCATCAGAAATTTCCCGTTTGCGTCGGCGGCCTGAACCATGGCTTCGCAGTCGGCGAGGTTGGTCGCCATGGGCTTTTCACACAGAACGTGCTTGCCCGCATTCAAGGCCGCAATGGTCAGCTCCGCATGGGCAAAGTTGGCGGCGCAGATGGACACGGCCTGGATTTCCGGCTCTGCCAGCAGCTCCTCTACGGTGGCGTAGGCACGTCCGCCGTACTTAGCCGCCAGCTCTGCCGCCCGCTGCTGATTGATGTCGTAAAAGCCCACCAGTTTTGCTTCCGGATGGGCCGCATACTCCGGAATGTGGCGAACCTGTGCGATTTTGCCGCAGCCGATGATACCGATTCCAAACATAGCTGATTCCTCCCGATTGGTTAATTGCTGTCCTTCTTCTGCAGAAGAACGGCGAAGATGATGATGAGTCCCTTGACGGCCTCACACAGGAAGGTGGGCACGCCGACGGTGTTGAGGATATTGTTCATAACGCCGATGATGAGCATTCCCACGAACGCGCCCACCAGGCTGCCCTTGCCGCCTGCCATGGAGGTTCCGCCCACGACGACTGCCGCGATGGCGTCCATTTCATAGCCGGAGCCGGCATTGGCGAAGTCCATGGAACCGATTCTGGCAATGTAGATGATGGCGCCGATGGCGCACATCACGCCGCCCAGCGCGTAGACCTTCATCTTGACCCAGGCCACATTGATGCCGGAGAGCTTGGCGGCCTTTTCATTGGAGCCGATGGCGATGGTCTGGCGGCCGAAGGCGGTTTTCCGGAAAATAATGTGCATGATCACAACCATGATGACCCAGTACAGGATAGGCAGAATGATCTGATTTCCGATCCGGGCGGAGGCGATTGTCTTGAAACCCGCGGGAACGGAAGGATTGAAGGTCTGGGTCATCTGCTGGGTCACGGACCGGAAAATCTTCATGGTGCCCAAGGTGGCGATAAAGGGCGGCAGCTTGCCGTAGGCAATCAGCGCGCCGTTCAGGCCGCCCATCAGCACGCCCATAAGGATCGCCGCGAGCATGGCGATTACATAGGCAAGGGGGCCGGTGATGCCCATGGCGGCCAGAGGGCCGTTGGTCTCATCGAGCATATAGAGCAGCCCCGCGCCGATGGCGCAGAGGGTGGAGCCTACCGAAAGATCGATGCCGCCGGTAATGATGGCAAAGCACATGCCCAGGGCGATTACGCCCGCGTAGGCGTTGTTCCGGAGAATGTTCAGCCAGGCGATCCACATTTTGCCGAACATGCCCGTAAAGGAGCCTGCGTTGAAGCCCTGCACCGCGGCCTGAATCAGGATCATCACCAGCAGGGCAAACAGGGTGGACAGGAAGCTGTTCTTCGACCAGATTTCCCCGACGCTGCCGATGGTTCGCTTGCTTGTTTTGTTGTTCATGGGTTACATTGCCCCCTCTTTCTCGGATTGATTGCCACCGGTGGCAAGATACATAATGTGCTTTTCGTTCATATCCTCTCCGGATACATGACCTACGATCCGGCCGTGGTACATCACAAGGCTGCTGTCGCAGACGCGGATGATCTCCTGGGCCTCGGAGCTGAGAACGACGATTGCCACGCCCTCCTGGGCCAGGCGATGGATGATGCTGTAGATTTCTTCCTTGGCACCTACGTCAACGCCCTGACTGGGATTGTCCAGGATCAGCACCTTGGGGTCGGACATGACCCACTTGGCCAGGACTACCTTCTGCTGGTTGCCGCCGGAAAGGCTGGTGATCAGGTCATACTTGTCGCCCATCTTGATCCGCAGCTTCTCCTGCTGGATCCGGAAAGCCTCCTGCTGCTGATTCTTGTTGATGAACAGTCCCCGGACGAATTTGGGCAGCTGCACAATGGTGCCGTTGTCCAGAATGGACATATCCTTCAGGATGGCGTTTTCCTTACGGTTTCTGGGCAGATACGCCAGACCTTCCAGAAGCGCCTGGTGGGTGTCCGTCAGATGGACTTCCTTTCCGCCGATTACCACCTTGCCGGTGTAACGGCCGCCCATGGCGCCAAAGACCGTCTGGAACAGCTCGCTTCTGCCGTCGCCCAGCAGGCCGGTGATTCCCAGCACCTGGCCGGCCCGGACGGAAAGGGAGATATCCCGGAAATGCTTCCCGTCGCTCAGATTCTCCAGCCGCAGCATTTCCTCGCCATAGTTCTGATCCCGTTTCAGGGATTCCGTCCGGATTTCGTGGCCCACCATATACTCAGCCAGCTTCTTGGTATTGGTATCCTTCACCAGACCCTGGGCCACCATACAGCCGTCACGCAGGACGGTATAGCGGTCACAGATTTCCATGACCTCGCCAAGCTTATGGGAGATGAAGATAATTTCGACGCCCTGCTCCTTCAGCGTACGCATCATGGCGAAGACCCGCTGAATTTCCGGCTCCGTCAGAGAGGTGGTAGGCTCGTCCATAATGATAATGGAGGCATCCTGCATCAGGGCCCGGGAAATCTCCACGATCTGCTTGTAGCTGGCATCCAGATCCCGAACCATGGTATTGGGATCCAGCTCCAGATTCATGCGCTCGAACAGCTCCTTCGTCTTTTTCCGCATCAGAGCCTTGTCCAGCAGACATCCTTTGTGGGGCAGATGGGTCAGGAACATATTCTCGTAGATCGTCAGATCGTTGATGAGATTCAGCTCCTGGTGGATGAATCCAACGCCGGAGTCCAGCGATTCCAGAGGCGTTGTAAAATGTACTTCCTTCCCGTCCAGGCAAATGGTGCCGCTGTCGGCGGGAAGAACGCCGCCCAGAATATTCATCAGGGTCGATTTGCCGGCACCGTTCTCTCCCAGCAGCGCGCAGATTTCCCCGGTTCCCAGGGAGAAGTCCACATCCCGCAGTACACGGTTCGCCCCGAAGGATTTGTTGATTTTTTGCATTGAAAGATTCAAACGATCACTTCCATTCTTTTGCTTGGGAAGCTCTGATTCAATCGGCAAGAGCTGGGAGCGAGAGATTTTTCGCTAGCCGAAGGGTTCAAAAGCGGAGGAATACTGTATGTACCCGCAAGGGGTATGCCGCATCCGTAAGCCAGCTTGCGCTGGCAACGGCTGCGCTATATTTCCCGCTTTTGAACCCGCACGGATAGGGAAAAAGATCCGCTATCCAGCCGCAGACGATTTATTCAGAGGTTCCCTTGTCAGTAAATTCCCACAAAAAAGTGCCGAAAGCGCCGGAAAGGCGGCTTCGGCACTTTTTCATAGGAAACGCGCGGGGCTATGGCTACCCAGCCATAGCCCCGCGTAAAGTTTTAGATGCCGTCCTCGACGCTGCCGCAGCCGACAGGCGCAAGGTTCGGGAAAATCCGCTTAGTAAACGGTGTTCTCGGGATCCAGGTAGTCAGCCACGTTGTCCGCGCTGACGATGGTGGTGGGGATCACAACGACGGACTCGGGATGGCCGCCCTCCAGCACATCGATAGCGGTGCGGATGGCATCCTGAGACATTGCGGGAGAGTACAGAGCGGAAGCCAGACCCAGATCCGCATAGGCAGGATCGTTAATCATCCGGAAGTACTCCTGGCAGCCGCCGCCGCCGGTGATGGCCTTGATGTCCTTACGGCCGGCCTCGGTGATGGCCTGGATCGCGCCCATAGAGGTCTCGTCATCCATGGAGAAGACGGCGTCGATCTGGGGGTGAGCCTCCAGAACGTCGGCCATGCCGGCCAGACCCTTGTCACGGGCGAAGGACTCCAGCTGAACCTCGAAGATGTTGGACTGGTCGTAGCCGACTTCCTTCAGGTAGTCATAGAAGCCCTGCTTCCGCAGCTCGCAGACAGAGCCGGAGGAGGGAACGTCCATCACAACGATATTGGCGGCGGGGCCGACCTTCTCGGTGATGTACTTGGCGGACTGATAGCCCATGTCGTAGTTATCGCCGGTAACCTTGTAGATACCCTGGCAGTCCACATCCACGTCAAAGTTCACAACGGGGATGCCGCTGTCGATGATGTTCTGCAGAGCGGTCTCCATGCCGGTCCACTGGGGCCAGGAGACGATGACCGTCGCGCCCCAGGCAACCAGATCGTCCAGAGCGGTGGTCATGGAAGCGGCGTCCTTGGAAGTGGTGATCATGTACTCCAGGTTGTTTTCCTTGCAGTACTTCTCAGCGTAGTAAGCAACACCGGCAACCCAGCCATGAGTCACGTCGGGAGCGGCGATGCCGACCTTGATCTCCTTGGCAGCGGGAGCCTCGGTCGTGGCGGGAGCCTTCGTCTCGGCAGCGGCAGGCGCTTCGGTCGCGGCCTGGGTGGGAGTGCTCTGTGCGCCGCAGGCGGCCAGGGACAGAACCATAGCCAGCGTCAGCAGCATAGCAATCAGCTTTTTCATTTTGTATTCCTCCAGTTCTATTCGATTCACGGCCATGTGCCGTTGAATACGCAAGTACCAAATTCAAGACACCGGTACTTGCAGAATCTATATATCATAAACAGTTCAAAATGTCAATTGTCTTCACAAAAATAGCATATTGCACAAAGCTGCTGCTTGACTTCCGAACGGATTGCCCAATTCCTTTTGCAAAATTCTGTTTTCCGTGCTTTTCCGGTGCAGGACTTCCGTTTCGCGGGGCGGTTTTTTCGGATAGCCGCCCATGCCGACTGCGCACTGTCAGCGGCGACACGCCGTCGATACCGGGCGGTACCCAAAGGCCTGACGATTTCAGGCCAGCCGTGTGCGTATTGGCAGTCGGCCCTGCCGACTGCGCACTGTCAGCGGCGACACGCCGTCGATACCGGGCGGTACCCAAA
>ENA-UOJC01001259-UOJC01001259.1-human-gut-metagenome-genome-assembly--contig:-C104-NODE-1259-length-36223-cov-33.782349_pt1 | contig 36223 bp, 29 predicted proteins | sample MGYA00242339_ERZ723886 | MGnify/ENA metagenome assembly ERZ723886 | reverse complement strand
CTACAAGAATGCCCCCACTTTCGCTTATTGAAAGTGAGGGTTATTTGACAGACTGCACAAGGCCGCCCATGATTGGGCGGCCTTGTTGTGTTCCTATCTTCCCCCCAAGCTGCCAAGCAGCCGGGCGATGGCGGCGCACCGGGCGGCGGCATTGTCCGCAAGCAGCCGGAAGACGATCCCCGTCTCCGGCTCCGCCGAGCGGGCTAAGTATTCTGTCTGGGCTCGGCAGGTGCTCCGAAAGCACTGGTTCAGAAGCCGCGCCGTCCCCTCCTCCGGCGGCGATACCGGCCGCATGGGGCCGCTGTCCCCGCCGCTCAGCCTTTCCAGCCCCCGGAGTATGGCCTCGTTTTCCAACTCCTGCCGATACAGGACAGCCGCCTGCTCCCGACTGCTTCCCCTCAAGGTGTTTTCCAGCTTCCGATAAATCCCCGCCAGGCACATACTCTCCCGGCGCAGAACCCGCAGATTTTCTCCGGATGCTGCCATGGGCTGCCGCACCCGCTGCCAGACCTGGCTTTCCCACTGCTCTTTCACGCGCATTCCTCCTTATGCCAGTATAGGCTGGACTGCCCGGATTTTGTGAAAGAATTTTCCGACAGGTCTTTCTTTTTTCGAAAATATGTGCTATAATCTATTAAAAACAACCCCCTGGAGGTAGCGTCATGCCCAGAACCAGCAACAAAGCGGATATGATAATGGATTATGTCAACCATTTCATTCAGGAGAACGGCTTCTCCCCCTCCGTCCGGGAAATCGGCGAGGCGGTGGGTCTGCGCTCCACCGCTTCCGTCAGCTATCATTTGCAGGCTTTGCAGCAGAAGGGGCTTCTTCAGTCCACCGGGGTCAAGGGTCGTAAGCGCGCCCTGGTCACCGGTGCCCGGCAGGGTCAGATTCCCGTCATCGGCGTGGTCACCGCAGGTCTTCCCATTCTGGCGGTGGAAAATCAGGAGGGCACTCTGCCCTGGCCTGACCCCGAGTGCTTCGCCCTGCGGGTTCGGGGCGACAGTATGATCAATGCCGGCATTCTGGAAGGGGACAAGGTGGTGGTGCGCCCTCAGCCCACTGCGGACAACGGGCAGATCGTGGTGGCGCGCATTGAGGACGAGGCCACCGTCAAGCGGCTTCTGCGCAGGAACGGTCAGGTCTGGCTCATGCCGGAAAACGATGCCTACTCCCCCATCGACGGCACCTATGCCCAGATCATCGGCGTAGTCAAGGGCGTGGTTCGGGAATACTGATCGTCAGTGGGAAACATTTGTCCGCAAGACAGGGAAAACTTTTTTGAAAAAAGTTCTTGACAAACAGTTTGACTTGGTGTATAAAGGAAACAACTTCAAAACAGCAAACCACAGACGCGGAAGTAAAGCTGCAAGCGCATCCACAGAGAGTTTCCCACAGCTGAGAGGGAAGCGAGAAGCGGGGCAGCAAATGGGCCGCCGAGGGCAGAGGGAAAGAGCGTAGGCTTGAGTATCTTCTGACGCATTGCCAGCGTTACTGGGCAGGCGGCGTGTTGGCGCCGGTCGAGCGGTCGGTTTACCGGCAAACAAGGTGGTACCGCAGAAATTGTATTTTCTGTCCTTGTTCCCTTCGGGGAACAAGGACTTTTTGTTTTTGGGAAATTCTGCATTTGCTGTCGGTGTTTGCCGATTGAATCAGAGCTTTCCCAGATCAAGCACGAGAACAAGGAGTGAGGCATATGCTGAAGAAATTACCGGGGAGACGATGGTGAAGCCGGACTGACTATCCGATAAAAAACACATTCACCATCATTTTTGAACTTGAAAAGGAGTATTCTTATGAAAAAGATCACTGCTATCGTTTCTTCCCTGATTCTGTCCGCCTCCCTGCTCGTCGGCTGCGGTGCTTCCTCCGCTCCCGCCCCCACCACTGCCCCTGCCACTACTCCCGCGGCCACCGTCGCCGCCGAGACCGCCGCCGAAGCCACCGAAGTCAAGAGCTTCTCCGTGGCCATCGTCCAGCAGCTGTCCCATTCCTCCCTGGACGAAATCCACGAGGCCATCTCCGCCGAGCTGAAGGCCAGAGCCGAAGCCGCCGGTGTGGAGCTGACCATCTCCGACTACAACGGCCAGAACGACACCACCATGCTGGGTCAGATCGGTGCCCAGGCCTTGGATGACAAGGTGGACATGATTATCCCCATCGCAACGCTCGCCGCCCAGACCATGGTCACTGCCGCCGAGGACACCGGCACTCCTATTGTCTACGCCGCCTGCTCCGACCCCGAAACCGCAGGCCTCACCGGTCTGGATAACGTCACCGGTACCTCCGACGCTCTGAACACCCCCTTCATTCTGGACATGATGCTGGCCGTCAACCCCGACATCAAGACCGTGGGTCTGCTCTTCAGCAACTCCGAGGATAACTCCATCACCCCCATTGCCGAGGCCAAGAAGTACTTAGACGAGAAGGGCATTGCCTATCTGGAAAAGACCGGCAACACCACCGATGAGATCGTCGCCGCCGCCGCTTCCCTGGTTGGCCGGGTAGATGCCGTGTTCACCCCCACCGACAACCGGGTCATGGACGCCGAGGTCGCCGTAGCCGAGATTCTCAATGAGGCCGGTATCCCCCATTACACCGGTGCCGACTCCTTCGTCCAGTCCGGCGCCTTCACCACCTGCGGCGTCAACTACACCGAGCTTGGCAAGTACACCGCCGATATGGCCTTCGACATTCTGGAAGGCGGCGCCGTGCCTGAGTTCCACGTCATGGACGGCGGCATCATCACCGTGAACACCGACACCGCCAAGGCGCTGAACATCGACTACAGCGTGTTCTCCACCATGGCAAACACCGTCACCGAAGTGACCACCGCAAAATAACAAGGCGCAGGCGGGATTTTCCCCGCCTGCTTCCGGCCGTTTTCTACATTATATTATATAACCGTTTTCCCGCATCTTCCATATTCCATGAAGGAGTGATTCCATGATTTCTTCCGCCATTATATTCAGCGCGCTGGAGCTGGGCTTTATCTACGCTCTGGTTGCCCTGGCTCTGTTTCTCAGCTTCCGGGTGCTGAACATCGCCGATATGACCACCGACGGTGCCTTTACCCTGGGCTGCGCCGTGTCCGCCACCTTTGCCGTGGCCGGTCATCCCCTGCTGGGCATTCCCGCCGCCATGCTGGCCGGTGCCTGCGCCGGCGGCGTCACCGCCTTTTTGCAGACCAAGCTGAATATCCCCTCCATTCTGGCGGGCATCATCACCAACACCGGTCTGTACACCGTGAATCTGGCGGTCATGGGCTTCTCCTCCAACGTGAACATGATGCGCGCCGACACCCTGTTCTCCCTGCTCCAGCCTGTCTTGGGCAAAACCTTCGGGAAGACCATCCCCGTGGCTCTCATTGTCCTGCTGACAGGGCTTCTGCTGGCTCTGTTCCTGAAAACCCGGATCGGCCTTTCCATCCGGGCCACCGGCGACAATCCGGACATGGTTCGTGCCTCCTCCATCAACACGGGCTTCACCATCACCGTTGGCCTGTGCATCTCCAATTCTCTGACCGCCCTGTCCGGGGCGGTGCTGGCCCAATATCAGAAAACCGCCGACATCAACCTGGGCACCGGCATGGTCATCATTGGCCTTGCTTCCCTGATTATCGGCGAGACTCTGATGCCCAAGGGCAAGACCTGGGTGAAAATCCTGGGGGCCATCGCCGGTTCCGTGGTCTACCGGTTCATCATCGCCATCGCCCTGCGGCTGGATCTGCCCAGCGAGTGTCTGAAGCTGATTTCCGCCGTCATCGTGGCACTGGCCATCGGCCTGCCCGCCATCCAGGCCGGTCTCAAGCCCAAAACCAGCCAGGGAGGAAAGTAATATGCTGAAAATCTCAAACATTTCCAAAACCTTCAACCCGGGCACCATCAACGAAAAGAAAGCTCTGAGCGACCTGAGTCTGCACCTTGCGAAGGGCGATTTCGTCACCATTCTCGGCTCCAACGGTGCGGGCAAGTCCACCCTCTTCAATGCCATCGCCGGAACCTTCCCGGTGGATCGGGGCACCATCACGCTGGACGGGAAGAACATCACCAGTCTGCCGGACTACAAGCGCAGTAAGTTCATCGGGCGCATGTTCCAGGATCCGCTGAAGGGCACCGCCCCCACCATGACCATCGAGGAAAATCTGGCGCTTGCCTATATGCGGGCCAGTTCCGGCACCAACCCCTTCTCCGTGATCTCCAAAGCCGACCGGGCAGAGTTCCGGCAGCGGCTGAGCCAACTGGGGCTGGGACTGGAGGATCGGATGGGCAGTCCCGTAGGCCTGCTCTCCGGCGGCCAGCGGCAGGCGCTGACCCTGCTCATGGCTACCATGGTCACACCTAAGCTGCTTCTGCTGGACGAGCACACCGCCGCTCTGGATCCTGCTACAGCGGACAAGGTGCTGGCTCTGACCCGTCAGATTGTAGCCGATCACGGCATCACCTGTCTGATGATTACCCACAACATCCCCTCGGCTCTGTCTCTGGGCAACCGAACGATTATGATGAAGGATGGCTCCATCGTTCTGGAACTGGGCGGTGCTCAGCGGGAGGGGCTGACCCCGGAGGATCTGCTGCGGCTGTTCCACCAGCAGGGCATCAGCAACGACCGGATCGAGCTCAGTGCGGAATAAACCGGGATTCCCGGCGAGCGATGCGTACCTGGCCTTCCCCTGGGAGGGTGGTTCTCCGCACAACGAATCCAAAACAATCCATCCGTAGGAGTCGATGCCCACATCGACCCGTCCCGTGTGTAAATTGTGCTTACCGGCGGGACGATGTGGGCATCGTCCCCTACTTTTTTTGCAACCAATCTTGATTTTTGTCGAGTATATTATATAGTAATGGAAAGAAAGGAGGCATTGCATGGAAGACGAACAGATTGTGACCCTCTACTGGGAGCGAAACGAGCAGGCCATTTCGGAAACCCAGACCAAATACGACCGTTACCTGCAAAAAATCGCCAACAACATTCTCAATAACCTGGACGACAGCCGGGAAAGCGTCAACGACACCTATCTTGCCGCCTGGGAGTCCATGCCGCCTCACAGACCCAGTGTGCTGTCCGCTTACCTTGCCAAGCTGACCCGGCGAATCTCCATTGACCTGTTCCGCTACCGAACCCGAGCCAAGCGGCAGGCTTCGGAATACGCCGTCTCTCTGGAAGAGCTGTCAGACTGTGTTTCCGGGGGCAACACGCCTGAGGAAATCCTCAACGCCAAGGCTTTGGCCGATGCCATCGGGGTGTATCTGCGAACCCAGAGCAAAGAAACCCAGGCAGCCTTTCTGGGAAGGTATTACTTTCTGGACCCGGTAAAGGAAATTGCCGTCTACTTAGGAATCACGGAGAGCAAAGTCAAGACTCTGCTCTTCCGCACCCGGGTCGGGCTGAAAGAATACTTGGAAAAGGAGGGCTTCTGTCTATGACCGGGGAACAATTTCATGACGCGCTGACCCTGCTTCCGGAGGATCTGATTGCCAGAGCGGATGAAGTTCGGAGCCGGAAGCCGAAAACCCTCCACTGGCGGCGGTACGCTTCCCTGGCCGCCTGCTGCGCCCTGCTGGTTCTGTGCGGGGTACTGTATCAAAATCAGCCGGCGAAAACCGCCTCGAATGAAATGGTCAAGACCTTCTCTGCGGCAGATTCCGCTCCTGAGATGGCTCAGGCCCCGGCTTCCGGGAATCCGGGAGCCATGGCAAAAGCCGCCCCCCAATGCCTGGAAATTCCCGACCTTCCCAACAGGGCAGAGGACGCCGCTTTCCCGACGGTGAGCCTTTTTGACAACCGGGAGGCTCTGGAGGAAGGCCTGTCGGAAATGGGCGAATCCTGGGACATTTCCGGATTGGAGATGGCCTGTGAAGGCTTTGACGACAGTTTCTTCCATTCCCAAGACCTGCTTCTGATTTTCTCCCAGGATGTGACGGGTGTCTGTGAAGTACAGGACATTGCCTGGCAGGCAAATGGCTGTACCGTCAAAATCGCCGTGCATCCGGGCGGCAGAGAGGATACAACCAACTATGCCGCTCTGATTCCCACCCGAAAGGGCGAAATCTTCCCCGGAAATGTAGCCGTTGTCTATATGACTGATACTATTTCCTGATTAAAATCTTAATTTTAATCAGGAAGGCATCGCCTGAAGGCGCTGCCTGTTTTGTGATTTATAAGGAAAGAAATCACAAAACAAGTCTCATATGAACTCCATGCCCTTCAGGCAATTAAAATCTTTTTTTAAGATTTTAATTGGAGTTCAGTATGACACAAATCCCTGAGAAACAGGACTAGTCGAAAGCCCGGGAAGGGAGTATAATATCAAAAACAGAATTAAGGAGGCTTTCCATTATGAACGGCAAAAAGCTTTATCGCTCCAAGGACAACGCCATGCTGGCCGGGGTCTGCGGCGGCCTGGGCGAATTTTTCGGCATTGACCCCACTCTCATTCGGCTGGGCTGGTGCGCTTTCAGTCTCTTCGCCGGTGCGGGCATCTGGGCTTATATCATCGCTGCCCTGATTATCCCATCCCGTCCCACCTATATTGAGGGAGAAAAAGTGTGATTTCCAAGTCCCCGGCTCTTTTGGGAACTGTCGTACATCGCATGTCATTGCGAACCAGTGTGGTGCTCCGCGCAGCGAATCAAAATCCTAATGACTGCCGGTGGCAGTCATACCATAATTCATCGATGTCACTGGTGTGGCAATCCCCCGGTTTTTCCGAGAACCCCAATAGAACCCGTAGGGGCCAATGTCCACATTGGCTCGCAAGTTGCAGATTTGCGCTTATGTTCCTAACTTCCTAGAAACTTTTAGTTCTGGTTCCTCCGGAGGCAATTTTCTTGTCCCGGCAAGAAAATTGATAAGAATCCGGCTTAAGGGGCGCTGCCGAAAAGCCGCCCCCTTAAGTATCCCCCGGCCGCATCGCCAGAAGTGCATCAAAAGCTTTTGGATTGCTATGGGCGGTTTTACTGGAAGTGCTTACATAGCATGAAAATTTTTTGTCAAGTCCCCAGTGAAAGCCGGGGACTTGACATTTTTCTGATTCTCTGATAAAATACTTCTGCAATTTCATAGGACAGTTCGTAACCATCCTGTCGGTAAACAAAACTAGGATTTGGCATGTACTTTTGGGCAGGCCTTCTTAGATGGACGCTTTCGCGCCCATTTTTTGTTGCTATGGGTGCGGACTGCGCCCATTTTTTCAGTTTTAAGGAGAATCGTTATGACCAAATCCACCCGCTATCTGACCCAGGCCGCCATTATCGCCGCCCTGTACGCCGTGCTCACTCACCTGCAAAACCTGCTGCTTCCCGGCTCCACCACCTGGGCCATCCAGATGCGTCTGTCCGAGGCTCTGTGCGTGCTGGCTCTGTTCACCCCTGCCGCCGTTCCCGGTCTGACCCTGGGCTGCCTGATCTTCAACATCACCTATGCCGCCGCCCTGCCCCTGGACTTTGTGCTGGGTTCCGCCGCCACCCTGCTTGCCGCCGAGGGCATGTGGCTGACTCGAAAGGTCACCGTCCATGGCTATCCCCTGCTCGCCATGCTGATGCCCGCCATCGCCAACGCCATTCTGGTGGGCTGGGAGTTGACGGTGTACATTGGCGGCGCCTTTGGACTCAACGCCCTGTACGTTGCTCTCGGCGAAATCGCTGTGCTGCTGGTTCCGGGCTCTCTCCTCTATTACGCCCTGAAAAAACGGGGCCTGGAAAATAAGCTCTTCGCTTAAAAATCAGCCCCGGAGAATTCCGGGGCTTTTCCTTGCCTTTTTGGGCAGAATATGCTATCATAACAAACTGAAGGATGTGAAAGTATGATCTCTTTTTCCCGTTTACAGCTTTCTCAGAAAGCACAATATGACAACATTTTATTTGCCTGTCCCCCCAGAAGCTGCGAGTACAGCTTCGACAACCTCTACCTGTGGGGTCGGCAGGAGGCGGCGTTTTTTCCCGGCGGCATTGCCTTTTTCTCCCATTTTTACGGAAAAAGCGTCTACCCCTATCCCATCGGCACCGGCGACCGCCGGGCCATCGTGGAGACTGTGATTCAGGATGCCCAGGCGCGGGGCATTCCCTGCCGATTCACCAGCCTGACCCGTCCGGAGACAGAAGAGCTGGAAAGCTGGTTCCCCGGCCGTTTTCTGTTCCGGCCAGACCGGGACGGTTTCGACTATGTCTATGCCATTGACGATCTGGCTGACCTGAAGGGGCGGAAATTCCAGAAAAAGCGCAACCATGTGCACAAATTTCAGGCCACCCACCCGGACTGCCTTAGTATCCCCCTGGAGAAGGAGAATCTTCCCCAGGCTCAGGAGATGGTGGACGAATGGTTCCGCCAGCGTCTGGAAGAGGATCCCCACGGGGACTATCTGCTGGAGCGGCTGGCCCTGGGCCGAGCCTTCCGGCATTTTGAGGCACTGGGAATGGAGGGGCTGATGCTGGTGGAAAACGGCCAGGTGCTGGCAGTGACCATGGCCTCCCGGCTGTCGGAAAACACCATGGACGTCCATTTTGAAAAGGCCCGGGAGGACGTAGACGAGGCTTACGCCGCCGTAAACTACGAATTTGCCCGGCATCTGCGGCTGAAATATCCGCAGATTGCCTTCCTGAATCGGGAGGACGATCTGGGCCTGCCCGGTCTGCGCCAGGCCAAGCTCAGCTATCAGCCCCACCATATGGAGGAAAAATACAACGCATATCTGGCGGAGGGGCTGCATGGAGAAGACGATGTGGAAGGCGCTGTGGTCGGCAGCGTTCGGGGATGACGGCTGGATTGACAGCTTTTTCCGGACGGCCTATCGGCCGGAAAACACCTTGGCAATCTTCCGGGATGGACAGCTTGCCGCAGGCCTTGCCTGGATGAATGTAACCTGCGAAGGCAGGCGTCTTGCCTACCTCTACGCCGTGGCCACCGCGCCGGAATACCGACACCGGGGGCTTTGCCGGGAGCTGATGGCAAACGCCCAGGAAACCCTTGCCGCACGGGGCTATGACGGCTCTGTGCTGGTTCCGGCGGACGATGGCCTTCGGCGAATGTACGCGGCCATGGGCTACCGGAATTTCGGGGGTGTGGAGAATCTGACCCTTCCCGCCGGGGCACCGGTGCCGCTGCGGGAAGTGACCCCTGAGGAATACGCCGCCCTGCGCCGGAACTATCTTCCGGTGGGAGGCATTGTCCAGGAAGACGGCGCCATCGAATATCTGGCAGAATCCGCAAAACTGTACGCAGGTAACGGCTTCCTTCTGGCCGCCACTGAGGACGAACCTATGGAGCTTTTGGGTGACGCTTCCCAGGCTGCCGGGATTCTGGGTGCCCTGGAAAAAGGCCAGGGCACCTTCCGCTTGCCCGGCACATCTCCCTTCGCCATGTTCCGTCCTACCTGTGACGATTCCTGGACTCCGGCCTATTTCGGCCTGGACTTCGCCTGAGCCCCGCAAGTCAAAATTTTGGCCGCCTCCGGTAAAAACCGGAGGCGGTTTCTCTTCGAAGGGAATTTTCATATGGAATGCCTGCAAGTTGAGTGCATCCTATGTTTTACACCCAGCAGTTCCGTGACGAACTGCTGGGTGCATTTTCTTATTTTGATACTATTTCCTGATTAAAATCTTTGATTTTAATCAGGAAATAGTATCAGGAAGCGACAAATGCATGATAGAAAATAACGGCAGCGAAATCAAGCGCTAATCGGAAAGAAATCAAGCCGGGAAGCGCATGGGAGGGCGTTGCCGGCGGCATTTCCCCAGGACATTGGCAGTTTCAACAATTTCTGATGCAACTTTTCATACACACTGCGCAGTTGACTTGTTACGAAAAATCGAGTACCCTTTTTTAAAGGGAAGTGTGAAGGAAATAACCCTTTAATCACTCCCCCCGTTTTTTCGGCTTTCTGGAAACGTTTCCAATTGACGGACACGGGAACACACCCGGGTATGTTCCCGTTCCGTCCGTCCCTATGGAAAGCGCTTTCCGGTCTGCGGGATCAGCCAGCGAATTTATCATATCAAGGAGGAAATGTAAAATGAAGAAGATTCTCGCGCTGCTTCTGACTGTCGGCATGGTTCTTGGCCTGTTTGCCGGCTGCGGTAACAGCAACACAACCCCCGCCGGCACCGCCGCCAACCCCACCGCCGCCGCCGCGGCCGATTCTCTGGACGGCACCTATGACATCACCGTCTGGGTCTCCGAGATGGCCGGTGTAAAGGAACTGACCGAGCAGCAGATCAAGGACTTTATGGAAGAGAACCCCGGCATCGTCATCAACGCCACCATTGAGGGCGTCACCGAGCTCGACTCTGCCACCCAGATGATCACCTCCGTCGAGGACGGCGCCGACCTGTTCTGCTTCGCGCAGGATCAGCTGGCTCGTCTGGTGCAGGCCGGCGCCCTGACCAAGCTTGGCACCAAGGCTGCCGCGGAAGTCACCGAGCTGAACGACAGCGGCGCCGTTGCGGCCGCCACCATTGGCTCCGATATGTGGTGCTATCCCATGACCTCCGATAACGGCTACTTCATGATTTACGACAGCAGCGTGATTCCCGCTGAGCACCTGGACAGCCTGGAAGACATCATTGCCGACTGCGAGGCCGCCGGCCGCGGCTTCTCCATGGAGCTTGAGACCTCCGCGTGGTACAATGTCGCCTTCTTCTTCGCTACCGGCTGCCACTCCAACTGGACCATGTCCGCCGACGGCAAGAGCTTCGAGAGCGTTGACGACAACTTCAATTCCGACAACGGCGTTATCGCCCTGAAGGGTATGAAGAAGCTGCTGAACTCCACCGCTTACAAGTGCTCCAGCTCTGCCGATGACTTCTCCGCCGCCATCCCCGCCGCCGTCGTCATCGTCGGCACCTGGGGCACCAGCTCCGCCAAGGCCGCTCTGGGCGACAACTACGCCTGCACCGATCTGCCCAGCTTCACCGTGGACGGCAACTCTTACCACCTTGGCTCCTTCTCCGGCAACAAGCTGGTGGGTATCAAGCCCCAGACCGATCCCGTGAAGACCGCCGTTCTGCAGAAGCTCGCCCTGTACCTGACCAACGAGAAGTGCCAGCTTGCCCGATTCGACGCCGTGGGCTGGGGTCCCTCCAACAAGGCTGCCCAGCAGTCCGAAGCGGTTGCCGGTGATCCGGCTCTGGCCGCTCTGGCTGCTCAGAGTGCCTATGCTACGCCTCAGGGACAGATTGACGGCTCCTGGTGGGATATCGCCAAGGTTTATGCCACCGCTGCCAAGGAGGCTACCACCGACGAAGAGCTGAAGGCCGCGCTGGAGAGCTATGAGACCTCCATTAAGGGCCTGTTCTCCATGTCCGCCGAGGAGCGGGAGGCCTTTACGGTCATCGGCTCCATCAACGGCGACGGCTGGTCCGTGGATCTTCCCATGACCAAGCAGGACGACGGCAGCTGGCTGACCGATGAGGCCTACCAGATGGATGCCGGCGTTGAGTTCAAGGTTCGTCAAGGCAAGGCCTGGGACGTTGCCTACGGCACCGACGGCAATAACTTCGTGGTCGAGACCGCCGGTACCTACAAAGTCCGTTTGACCCTCAACGGCGCAGAAGGCACCGTGGAGCTGGTTCCCGCCGAATAAGGCAGGCTTCCATCCACAAACGCAGTGACATAGCGTTCTGAGAGGGGGAGCCGCTCGGGTTTGCCCGAGCGGCTCTTTTGATATTATTTCCTGATTAAAATCTTAATTTTAATCAGGAAGGCATCGCCTGAAGGCGCTGCCTTCCGAGCCCCGATGGGATTCGGAGCGTGTTCCCTGTTCCGGCCCGGTGTCCCGCCGAAGAAGGAGGAGCCCCGGCACCGCCGGCTTCCTTTCTGGGCGGAACACCGGAAACAAATGGTCGCCTCCGCAACCGACTTTTGCAGCATTTCCCGCCAAAGCGAAAAACGGTTCCCGGAGACAGCCAAATCCAAAAAGAATGGAGGTAGGCGGATAAACGCAGGTTTATCCCGATTGATCATGAAGAAACTGACGGATCTGGAATACCTCAGGCTGAACACGTCTCAGCGTCTGTGGTACAACATTGTCCTGTTCGTTCTCGGCATCCCCGGCTGGCTGGCCTCTTTGGTCAAAGCCGTCGGGAACGGGATCGCAGGCGCTTTCAGGGGCATCCGAAACGAGCTGACGGATTGCGTCACCACCTTTACAAGGGGCAGCTGGAAAACGAAGGTATCCTATCTTGTGATGGGCTTCGGCAATATTGCCCGGGGTCAGGTGCTGCGGGGACTGCTGTTCCTTGTCTTTGAATCTGTGTTCATCGTATATATGGTCACAACCGGCAGCTACTGGCTGGGCAAGTTCCGCACGCTGGGCGATGTGCCCCCCGGAGAGGTATACAACGAGGTGCTGGACACCTACGTCCGGGTCAACGGCGACGACTCTTTTAAAATTCTGCTGTACGGCCTCCTGACCATTCTCTTCATCATCGCTTTTGTCTACACATGGCGGCTGAACGTGAAGCAGAACCGGATCTCGGAGGAGATCCTTGCCATGGGCAAGAAGATCAAAAGCGGAAAAGACGACCTTCGTTCCGTGCTGGACGATCAGTTCCACAAGACGCTGCTGGCACTGCCCATCACGGGCATCCTTGTCTTCACGGTAATCCCGATTCTGTTCATGCTCCTCGTTGCCTTCACCAACTATGACGGCGCTCACGACGGCTACAGCAACCTCTTTACATGGGTGGGGCTGAGCAATTTCAACGAGCTGATCAGCTCCAGCAGCGCGGACGCGAACCTCAGCTACACCTTCGGCGAAATCCTTTCGTGGACGCTGATGTGGGCGTTCTTTGCCACATTCACCAATTATTTTCTGGGAATGCTGGTGGCGATCCTCATCAACAAAAAGGGAATCCATTTCAAAAAGCTCTGGCGCGGCATTCTGGTTCTGACCATCGCGGTGCCTCAGTTCATTTCCCTGCTGTATGTCTCCAAGCTCTTCGATACCAACGGCGTCGTGAATGCCATGCTCCTGAAGCTGGGCTTTATCAATCAGGCCATCCGCTTCTGGGAGAATACCACCTCCGCCCGAATCCTCGTCATCGTAATCAACATCTGGGTCGGCATCCCCTATCTGATGCTGGTGAGCACCGGCATTCTGATGAATATTCCGCAGGATCTGTACGAGTCGTCCAAAATTGACGGTGCCAGTATCTGGCAGCAGTATATGAAGATCACGCTTCCGTACATGCTCTTCGTCACGGGTCCCTACCTGTTGACCCAGTTCATCGGCAATATCAACAACTTCAACGTAATCTATCTGCTGACCAGCGGCCGCCCGGCAAGTCCGGATCTTGTAACCAGCGGCGGCAGTGCCACAACTACGGATCTTCTGATCACCTGGCTGTTCAACATTACCACCGGCGCCAGCAGCAACTATAAGCTGGCCGCCGTGATTGCCATCATGATCTTCGTTGTTGTCGCGGTTCTTTCCCTGATCGTCTACAACGTGATCCCGTCTACCAGAAATGAGGAGGATTATTCGTAATGAGCAGGAATCGATTTCACATGGGAATCCGGATGAAAAGTACCGTTTCCAATACTGTGCTCTATGTGATCCTTGTCCTCATGTCCATTGTCTGGCTAACGCCCTTTGCGTGCATCTTGCTGGAGTCCTTCCGGACTGAATCCACCGGACGTGTGGGCTACATCATCCCCAAGCAGTGGGGCTTTGACAACTACATCAATCTGTGGACCAAAACGAGCTTCCCCATTTGGTTCCGCAATACGCTGATCACCGCCCTGGCTACGGCGGTGCTGCAAACCCTTATGGTGCTGAGCGTCAGCTATGTTCTCTCCCGGCTTCGCTTCAAGGGCAGAAAGCTGCTGATGAACACCTGCCTGGTTCTGGGCATGTTCCCGGGCTTCGTCACTATGATCGTGCTGTATAAGGTTCTCAGCGGCTTGGGGCTGACGGGAGCCAACTCCGTGCCGGGACTGATCCTCGTCTACTGCGCCAGCTCCGGCATGGGATACTATGTGTCCAAGGGCTTCTTCGACACCATCCCCAAGAGCTTGGACGAAGCGGCTCGGGTGGACGGCGCTTCCCGCTTTCAGGTGTTCTACAAGGTGATCATGCCTCTGTCCAAGCCCATTGTCATTTATACCGTTCTCACTGCGTTCATGGCTCCGTGGGGCGACTTCATGTTTGCCAAGTATATCTCCCACAATACGGAGGTGGGCATGAATGTGGCGGTGGGTCTGCAATACTGGATCTCCTCGAAGACCCTGATTGCCACCAACTATACCATGTTCTGCGCGGGCGGCGTGGTGGTGGCACTTCCCGTCACCATCCTGTTCATGCTCCTGCAGAGGTACTATGTGGAAGGCGTCACCGGCGGCGCCGTGAAAGGATAAGGAGAGAGGAAAGTTATGGCATCTGTAAAATTAACCAACGTCAAGAAGGTCTACGACAAGAAGGTCGTGGCCGTTCACGATTTCAACCTGGACATCAAGGATAAGGAATTTGTGGTCTTCGTCGGCCCCTCCGGCTGCGGCAAATCCACGACCCTGCGGATGATCGCGGGTCTGGAGGAAATCTCCGAGGGTACCGTGGAGATCGACGGTGTGGTGGTCAACGACCTCCAGCCCAAGGATCGGGACATCGCCATGGTGTTCCAGAACTACGCCCTGTACCCTCACCTGACGGTGTTTGAGAACATGGCTTTCAGCCTTCGTTTGAAGAAGGTTCCCAACGATGAGGTGTTCAGACGCGTCACGGAAGCGGCGAAGGTGCTGGGCATTACCGAATATCTGACACGGAAGCCCCGGGCGCTGTCCGGCGGCCAGCGGCAGCGTGTGGCCATCGGTCGTGCCATGGTTCGGGATTCCAAGGTGTTTCTGATGGATGAGCCGCTGTCCAACCTGGACGCCAAGCTCCGCAATCAGATGCGTGCCGAAATCATTCTCCTGCGGGAAAAGATCAACACGACCTTTATCTATGTAACCCATGACCAGACCGAGGCCATGACGCTCGGCGACCGGATCGTCATCATGAAGGACGGCTTCATCCAGCAGGTCGGCACCCCCACGGAGGTATTTGAACATCCCGTGAATCTGTTCGTGGCGGGCTTCATCGGCGCGCCCCAGATGAACACCTTTTGCACGGAGCTGGTGCTGGAAAACGGCAAGTACTATGTGACGCCTCTTGGAAGCCGGATTGAGGTGGACGGTGAGACCGGTGAAAATCTGGCGGCAAAGGCGGTGGACGGCCGCAGTGTGGTTCTGGGCGTCCGTCCGGAGCACATCACCCTGTCCCAGCCGGGCCCCCATGCGATTCCCTGTACCATTATCGTAAATGAAATGATGGGCAGCGAGCTGCACATTCACGCAAAGACGGAGGACGGCGCCCAGCTGGTGGTTCGGGTACCCACCCTCGGCCTGCGCAGACAGGAGCGGGCGGAGCTGGTCAATGGTGCAAAGATCCATGTGAGCTTCCCCGGCGAAGTCATGCACCTGTTCGATCCCGAAACCGAGCGGAATCTGATCTACGGATAAGGCCTCACGGGTAAGCACCGCACCCCAAAACTGCGCAAAAGAAAGAATACATGTTTAATCTCCCCCGGCTGTACCGAAAAAATCGGCACAGCCGGGGGAGATTTGTGGTGACGATGGTATCCGGAGCGGTTTTGGATGGCGGTCATACTATTTCTCGATAAAATGGTGTTATACGAGTTTTTAATAAAACGCTTTTAAGCGTTTTATTAGGCCGCAGGATTGCGGCCAGCGGCGGAGCCGAGGATCAGGGAGGTCTGGGGGGCAAGGCTCAGGACGGTGCCTTCCAGAGACGCTTCGCCCATGCCGATGACCTCCAGAATGGAGCGGCAGGGAATGTCCGTATCGGCAAGATCTACCGTAAAGGGAATGTCCGTGCTGATGTTGTGAAGAATACACAGGGTGCTTCCCTCGTATTCCACGAGAAAGCCGCCGCACTTGGCGCTGCCAAGATTCACCTGTGTATAGGTGCCCCGGGGAATTGCCGGGTAGCGGTTTCTCAGGCAGATCAGGCGGCAGTAGTAGCGCAGCAGGCTCCCCTCCTGTGCCAGCTGAGACTCTACGGTTCCGTTGGTCTGCTTGGAAGATGGATAGGTGCTGCCCTCCGGATCCCGGGGACTGCTGTCGTCTCCCCAGAGCATGGCAAGCCGCCGGTTGGCATCGGTATTGGCGGAACCTCGGACGCCCTTCATGCCGATCTCTTCCCCGTAGTACAGGAACGGCGAGCCGCTGCACAGCAGATAGAGATTGGCGGCCATCTGGGGAAAGTGGTTCGCCAGCATCAGATACCCGGCAGAGCGATCCATGTCGTGGTTGGAAAGGAAGCAGACCATCATGCCGCCGGGGTTCGCCTGAGAAATCTTGTCCTGAAAAGCGCACATGTAGCCCGTGAACCGGTTGATGTCCTGATCCTTGGCAGCGGAGGCAATGACGCCCTCGGCCTGGGCGGCGGAGAAATTGAAGCAGTTCATGGCCGGATAGTAGGCAAGGATCTCCGACTCGCCGGACCAGCACTCGCCCACAAGATAGACCTCCGGCTTCACGGCTCGGAGCTGGTCGGTGTACCACTTCCAGAACGCCGCGCTTCGTCCGGTTTCTCCATAGTAAAGATACTTGACGGCGTCAAAGCGGAATCCGTCCACGCCCAGCTCCAGATAGTACTTTGCCACGTTCAGCATTTCCTCCCGGACGGCGGGATTGTCATAGTTCAGCTCCGGCATGTCCGGGGAGAAGTTGCACTCGTAATATTCGTCCGCCGTTCCGGGAATCTTTTCGCAGGTGATCCCGGCCGGAAGCGTCTGGCCGGTGTACCAGCTGTAGTAATCGTAGTAGGGATCGTCGGGATTGGCGTCGGCGTGGGACTGGCAGAAGGACTGAAACCATTCGTGGTTCCGGGCAGTGTGGTTGATGACAAGATCGACAATCACCTTCACGTTCCGGGCATGGCAGGCGTCGAGAAGCGCCCGGAGATCGTCCTCGGTGCCGAAGTCCGGGTCGATCCGGTAGTAATCCGTTGCGTCGTATTTGTGATAAGAGGGGCTGGCGAAAATCGGCGTCAGCCACAGCCCCTGTACCCCGAGACTGGTATCCGACAGGAGATTCCCGTCGTTCAGATAGTCCAGGTGCCGGAGAATCCCCTTCAGGTCTCCCGTTCCATCCCCGTCGGAGTCGGCAAAGGAGCCGACAAAAATCTCATAGAACACCCGGTAGTTGTCGTCCGTTTTGTCGGCCTCCGTGGGCACGGTCTCCGCCGGAGAGGCCGTGCCGCACCCTGCCAGCGCCAAGGCCAGCAGGCAGACGGTCAGCCATGCAAACACCCTTTTCACGGTTCCTACCTCCCTTGCATTTCTCGCCGAAATCCTTTGCAGGATTGTGCGTTTATTTTTCGGATTTGGCGGGTTCTTCCGTTTCGGGATTCCGGAATACTTCCACCCGTTCAAGCCGGATCGTCACACGGGTCTGTCCGCCGATGGTGCAGGTAAACAGCGTCAGATCCCAGTCCCCTGCTTCCATCCCCTCCGCGTCCATGGGGTTCAGCGTCTCCCGCTCCACCATCTGGAAGGTCACCACATGTTCATCCATATCTGTAAACAGGACGATGTCCCCGGGTTGGAGCTCCTTCAGCTTTCCGAAATGGGACGCATAGTTGTGGGCGCAGAGGATCAGGTTGTCCTGATACAGCGAGCCTGAATACCGGCAGGGGGCAACCTTCAATGCGGGATAGTCCCACTGGCTGATCACCGGCAGCTCCAGCCCCAGCGACGGAATGCTCAGCACGCCGATGTAGTCCCGGCCGTTGATGGTCTTCACCGGCATCTCCCGCTGGACATCCGGCAGGGATTCCGGAGGGGTCGTGGGTTCGGCTTCGCCTGCTTCCGTGGGGAGCGCATCGCCCGCTTCCGTGGGGAGCGCGTCGCACAGCTGGGCAATGACCTGCCGGGCGGAGTCCCGGGCTTCGTGGGACTCCCGTTCATTGTAAGCCGAAAGGAACAGGGCCGCCGCAATCAGCAGCAGCCCCGCGTTGATCCAGACGGTTCCCCGGTTAGTCTTCATTCCTGTCCTCCCTGCGGCGGAACAGACCCACGGCGATGCAGCCAAGCCCCGCACAGGCCAGCACCGGCACCGGCCACCACAGCTGCCCGGTCTGGGGAAGCTTCCCGCCACCGCCGCCGGGAGAGGGAGGCGCGGTGGGCTTGACCTCCCGTTCCAGATCGGTCTTGGGCTGGCTGGTCACGTCGTATTGGTATTCATCAGCATAGAGGTAAGGCACGCTCACAAGAAAAGGCTTCGTTTTGCCGTAGCCGGAGGCGGCGGTTTTCTGCACCACCAGATACAGGCCGAAGGTCAGGTCGGAAAAAGTCGCGTTGCCGTCCTTACCGACGGTCACGGGATCGGCGGTGACGGGAGTCAGCTTCTTTTCCAGCTTTGCCAGCTTCCCCGCCAGCTCCGGGGACTCGATGTCGCCGAATTCGGGAATGTCCGCCTGAATTTCTTTCACGGGGACGAAGCTGTAGTTGCCGTCGTTCTCCGCCACGTCGCCCACCTTGTACAGGGCAAGCTTGCCGCCGCGGACGGCTTTTTCCTTGTAGGTCATGGAGACGGTGATGCTGCAATGGCCGTTCCGGCTCTCATCCGGAACCGGGTGGGCGGCGGCGGACAGGGGCAGAGCAAGCAGGAAAAGCAGGGCCAGCAGGCCGGAAATAACATGCTTTCTCATGAAAAAACCTCCTATTTCTTTCTGTGCCTGGGCAGCAGCAGAAGGATCAGCAGAATCAGCAGCATGGGGGTCGCCACGGCGGGCGCCACCAGCATGGGCTCTAACTGGACGGCGTCGGCGGTGACCCGCACGGTTTTGACTTCCTCGATATTGTCGATGCGGTGCCCCCGAACCAGCAGCCGGTGGGTATTGATGCCGTAGGGGGTGCAGGTCACCAGGGTGCAGTAGTCCTGGCCTTCTACAATTTCCAGTGCGTCGGTATCCTGCGGCTCCACGATGAGGATTTGATCCACCTCATAGGTCAGGATCTCATCCAGCACCCGCAGAAGGAAGGTATCCCCCTCCCGGAGCTTGTCCAGGTTGGTGAACAGCTTGGCGCTGGGCAGACCCCGGTGACCGGAGAGGACGCAGTGGGTGCTCTCCCCGCCCACCGGCAGGCTGGTCCAATCCAGATGGCCCACGGCCACCTGTAGGACGGGATCCTCCGTGCCGTGGTAGATGGGCAGGCTCACGTCAATTTCGGGAATCTCGATATAGCCCATGATCCCCTGACCGGAGATGTCCAGCAGGCTTTCGTATTCGGCCTTCTGCTCCTCGGAGAGGCGGAAGCGGTTGCTGCGGTCGAGCAGGTTCCGGTTATACTGCCGGGCGGCATCCCAGATGGCGTCATAGCTTGCGTTGTCGAGAGCGGCCACGTTTTCGGCGTAGGTGGTAATGGCCTTGGTCTGGTGGAACGAGTTCCAGTAGTCGCTGACGGTGGGGTACAGCAACAGGGACAGCCCTATAAGCAATATGAAAAGTAAAACAATGGTTGACAGATGTTTGCGCATACAGGGTTCTCCTTGTGGCTGCGTGCCGGGGAGGAAGACTCCCCGGCACGGGTTTTGATACTATTTCCTGATTAAAATCTTAATTTTAATCAGGAAGGCATCGCCTGAAGGCGCTGCCTGTTTTGTGATTTATAAGGAAAGAAATCACAAAACAAGTCTCATATGAACTCCATGCCCTTCAGGCAATTAAAATCTTTTTAAAGATTTTAATTGGAGTTCAGTATGAGGGAATAGAAGAAATGGATCAGCGGCAGCGCACCCGGCTTAGCCCTCGTTCCGGTTCATGCGCTTCTTGGTGACCAGCAGCACCCCGGCCCCCACGACCAGGACAGCGCCCAGTACATAGAAGATGGTGGTGCCCACGCCGCCGGTGGAAGGCAGGGTGGTGCCGGTGTTGTTGGCGACCTTAGCGGTAACAGAAAGCTTCGCAGTATCCGTGATGCTGCCCGCTACCTTAACTTCAGCAGGGGCAGTCAGCTGATTGTAGCCGGCGGGAGCCTTGGTTTCTACCAGATAGTAGGTGCCGTTGGCAAGGCCATCGAAGGAGGCCGCGCCACTATCGTCGGTTGTCTTGACAGTGGCAGCAGTCATGTCCGTAACCCATTCGACCTTCTTATCGGTCTCATTCCACTTGTAGTACAAGGTAGAGCTTCCAGTCTCAGAGATTACTTCCTTATACAGGACAAATTGTGCGTTAGGCAGCTTGGTGTCTTCCTTGCCGGCCTCATACTTGTCGATAACGATCTTGGAGCTGTAGACTTCTACAATTTCTGGGGGCGTGGTGGTCTTACTCTCCGAATCGGTAGGATTGTTGCTGTAGGTCAATTCTGCCTTGTTCTCCGAGACCACCGCAATTGCCTTTTCATTGACGGTAGCGCTATAGGTAACCTTGATCTCCGCGCCGATCGTGTACTTATTGTCCAGAACCGGGACAGTCACCGTAAAGCTATTCGCATTCTCATTGGCATCATAGGTAACGGTGCAAGCAGTAGTCACATCTGTACCACCAACCGTTACCTTGACGTCCTTCTTAAAGGTCAGCCCATCGCTCATGGTATCGGCGACCTTATAGGTATACGAAGTAAAGCCGGTGTAGTCCGGCACCTTGCCGGTGACGGTGTAGTTGACGGTCTGACCCACCTCCACGTCGGTTTTGTCGGCAGTCTTCTCAAAGGGCATGTCGTTCTTATCGTGGATGGTGACAGTCGGGTTGGTAGTGGTCAGGTTGCACAGAGCACCGTTGGCACTGGCGACGAAGTAGTAGCCCAGGTCGAGGCCGGAAACAGTGACAGAGCCAGCATCTCCGGACAGTGTCTTTCCGGTCTTGCCATTGATAGCCTTCTTCAACGCCGCGGCAAAGTCGGGTGCGCTGAAGCCGTTGCCGGTAGTAACGACATAAGTATCACCACCGTTGACCTGGGTCAGCGTCAGGCCATTCCCCTCTGTAGCAGCATAGGCAGCGACAGTGTCGTACCAAGGGTTACTGCTGTCGATGGTGTAAGAATAGTGATCCTGATCGTCGTAGATGACATCAAAAATCTTGTAGGCGGTATAGGTCTGGCCTTCAACGGGATTCGCAACGGTAATGGTGCCGGTGGTGGTGGTTGTTCCTGTATCATCGGCGGCAACCGTGACGGCCAGGGCGAAGACCATGACCAGTGCCAGCAGGAGGCTGGCGAGTTTTCTTGCGTGTTTCATTTTTCGTGCTCCTTCTTTCATCGTAATTTTGAATTGGAATGGTGGCTTTCCGCGTATCAGGAAGATACCTCATCCTCCTTTCGACGCCTGCAATGGCGATACAACAGGGTCGCCGCGCCGAAGATCAGCGCCAGGCCCCCTGCGGTATAAGAGGTTGTTCCGGCTCCGCCGGTGTCGGGAAGCTCGTAGCCCCAGGACTGGTCGGAGATGGTCGCAGAGAATACGATTGGGTCGGTGCCGGTGACGGTCAGGGGCGTTCCGGTTTCCCCGGATTTTACCAGGGTTCCGTCCGGGTTCTCCGTGGCCGGGTAAAGCGTCGCGCCTTCGCTCCCGACATCCAGAATCCAGGGCCCTGCCGTCATGTAACCTGACGGTGCCTGTGTCTCACGCAGATCGTAGATGGTATTGCGCCGGATGCCTTCAAAGAGCGCGATGCCGTCTTTACCGGTGGTGCCGGTCAAAGGATCCTCCGTGTTCTCCGTCCCCGCTTTCGTCAGGGTGAACTCTGCGCCTTCCAGAAGCTTCGAAGCGTTCACGCTGTCCGTCTTCGTGATTTGCAGATTCAGCTGGGTCGTCATGGTGTTGGTAAAGGCGTCTCCCGGGATGGTCAGGGTATAAGACCCATCCGGATTGGCCCCCTGCCCAACCGCATCGCCCGCCCCCGAAGAGCCGCTGGCAGCGGTGTTTGATACTACATCACCAGAAGCACTGAACACCGCTTCTTCTCCCGGTGCATAGGGGACATTTGGAATATCGCCTGTTTGCTCACCAGAACCATTGTTGAAAATATAATTGTAATTACCAGTTCCAGTAACGTTCAGGTCGTAATAGTAGGTGCCATCCGTATCCATTGTCATGGGTTTACCGGGCCAGTCACCGACTATCTTGTTTTTAGCATCATCCCAAACGTACACGTTCACGTTGTCCCAGTTATTCCCGTTCTGATAGCGTACCCTGAACTTCCCCGTCTGGGGGCCCGTTCCGGAGCCAGAGCCGGAGGAACCGCCGCTTTCGCTGCCGTCCAGCGTAACGGAGGACACATAGTAGCTTTTGAACGTCACACCCAAAAGGGAAACGGTTCTCTCCGAAACTGTCACCTGAATCGTATGTTTCGTCTTATCGTAGTTGACACCGGGTTTCCCTTCGTTGACTTCCGTCAGATAGTAGGTACAGGTTTCGGCCTCGGAATACGCAACGGCGGGCGAAATCGTAAATTGCCCGGTAGCAGCATCGGATGTTGCCATTCCGAGAACCTTTCCAGTATCGTCCGTCAGCTGGAATGTAAAGTCCCGTCCGCTATCCTGCGCTACGCCGTCCTTGAGCAGAGCCTTGGTACCGATAATGTCCAGTTCCGGCGTGGCCGTTACAATTTCCTCTCTCTTGCCAAGAATCAGACCGCCGTTGGTCATGATGCCGCCGCCGTGGACGTAGGAATAGTTGCCGGTGATAATCACTCTGGCAGCACCCTTCGCCGCGGCAATGGCCTCCGAATCAGGCTTTGCGGCAAGGCCAAAGAGGTAATTGGCTGTGGCATAGCCGGTTTTGCTGATTGTGATGTATGTTCCGTCACTGGAGCCAGTCCAGTTCGCCGCGCCGCCGCCCAGCATTTCACCAGTAACCAGAGAAATCGGGTTGTTGGCTTTGCTGCGCACGCAGAAATAGTCCTTGTGTCCGTTGGAAGTAAAGGTGCTGTCGGCTTTGGCAACCATTAAATCTTCATTCTTGCCGTTTCCTCCGACGGACATATGCTCCCCACTATCGGAATTTTCGTAAATCGCCGCGCCATCGGTATGCGTGATCAGCGTCTCGCCGGTGGGACAGGCCGCCACGCCGCCGCCATAACCGCCCGCAGTGTTGTTCGTAATCAGAGCATTGGTAATGTTCAGGTTGCCCTTATGCTGCACGAAAATACCGCCGCCGCCCCAGTCATCCTTGGTAAGCGTTTTATTATTGGTAATGTATACCTTGTTGTCCGTTGCCCGAATCACGCCGTCGGTGCCGCCGGCGATACGAAGACCGCCGCCCTCGCCCAGTTCGGCGCAGTTGCTGGCAATGGTTCCGCCGCTCATCTCAAACTTGGCTCCGGTACCCTCGGTAAAGAACCCCGCATAAATGCCGCCGCCTGCCAGGCCGGAATAGTTGCCGGTGACATAGCCGCCGGTCATGTCCATAGCGGCGCTGTTCGCCAGGGCGATGCCGCCGCCGCCGTGGGTATTGTTGACATCGTTCTGGCAGTCGTCGCATTTCTTCTTGTAGTTGTTGGTCACATAGCCGCCGGACATGTTCAGCGTTCCGCTGTTGACGTAGATACCGCCGCCGTTGTCATGGTCACTGTTGACCCAGTTGCCCGTCACCGCACCGCCGGAGATGTTCAGCGTTCCGTTTTGAAAGAAGATACCGCCGCCGGAACTGCCACGGTTGGCCGCAATGACACCGCCCTGGAGATTCACCGTTCCGTTGTCAACGTAAATACCACCGCCGGGCGTGCCGTTACTGCCGCTGCCCACAATATAGCCGCCATTTATGTCCAGCGTTCCGCGGTCCACCAAGACAACATGCTTGCCGCCGGTGTTTTGGAGGACACCGCTCTGTAGTTCCAATGCACCCTTGACCAGAATCACCTGTTCAGAAGCCGCCTGACCCAGAATCTTTCCTGCGCCGGTGAGGGGGACGGTATGCTTTACCAGTGTTTCCGTGGTGCCGGTACCGGTGGGTGTGGATTCTGTGATGTAATACGTCAGGGTATCATTTTCCAGTTTCGCCTTATTGCCGTACACGTTTCCAGTGACCGTAGATTCGGTATCCTGAATACTGTTGGACGAGTCCATAATGGTAAGCTTCGCACCCTCGTGCACATCAAAGTACTGATTGCCCTTGCTGATCGTCAGGGTATGCCCGTTCAAATCGATGGTAGTGTTCTGCGTAATGCTCAAAATCGGGCTATTAGCCCCATCCGCCGTCCAGGCATCGTCGGTCAGCTGAAATTCGCCGCCGTTGATGAACTTGTCCCCGACATAGCCGGACAGACCTTGGAAGGATAGAGCCTGTACTTCATACAAAGAGAAGTGATCCGTGTCTATCGTCACGTCGCCGTTCTCTGCGGTCTTCGCTTCCATGTCCGTGGCGGTCTGGGCATTCGTATCAATGTGGTAGACCTTGGGGTAAAGCCCCTCCGTGTCAATGCCGCTGAAGGTCACGGTCACGGAGCCGGTTGGCTCGATCTCTTCCTCGCCGTGCCACAGGGTGATGTCCAGCAGGTAGCTCCGCTCCGGTTCGGCTTGTTCTTCGCCCAAAATCTGATCGCGAATCGTCCGACGCTCCCCGTCCGCCACCTCGGTCGCCGTTACCGTGATTTCCCTTGCCGGATAGGGCAGGGAGGCGCTCTCGCCGGTGATGGTCACGGTGATGCCGTTTTCGGTCTGCGCCGTCAGGGTGAATTCCTTCGCTCCCTCCGGCAGGTTGATATAGCCCAGAATCCCGGGGTCGTCCGCCCCATAGGTCATTAGACGCACCGCGTCCTCCGCATCGCCTTCCATGGCGGCGAAGCCGGAATCCGTGATCTGCGCCACCAGACCCGCCCGGTCGGCCGTGCCGTCCCCGTCCCGGTCAAAGAGCACCAGATCTCCAACCGCCGGGGTGTGGGACTGTGCCGGTTCAAAGGCGTCCGCCCAGGACGTGACCCAGCCGCCGCAGTCTCTGTCCGGCGGGACGCCCTCCACCCCGGCGTAATGCAGGCAGAAGGTCAGGAACATGGTGTTCCAGTCGCCGTAAGGCTCCTCGCACCACGCGCCATAGCGGGTGTAGCCCTTAACCGTTTCGCCGTCCTCCGCGACAACGTAGTTTTTCGTACTCTCGGCATAGCCCAGCTGGGTTTCGGCGATGGCAAGGGTATCCTGCCGCCAATTCCCGGTCAGCGTCACCCCCGCGAAGGTCTGCTCCCAGGCTTCCGCCGTCTCCACGTCCGCCGTAGGATCTGCGTAACAGGCCAGGCTGTGGGTGTGCTCCTCCAGGGTGCAGGTCAGTTCTCCCTGCTCATCCCGACAGGCTTCCCCATGGGTATGGGCGTCCTTGCCGCAGAATACCGGTACTTCCGACTCAACGGCGGTGCAAGCCTCGCTGTGGGTGTGTTCTTCCTGTCCGCAGACCAACTCCCAGGTGCCGTAGCACCGGGCGGTATGCACGTGCGCCGTATCGGTGCAGGTCAGCGTCCCGGTGTCCACCGGCTCCGCCACCGTCTCAAAGCAGGCGTCGGAATGCTGGTGCTCCAGAACCTGGACTTGTCCGCATATCAGATTGCCGCCAGCGTCAAAGCAGTCGGGCGTGTGACGGTGGGGGACGATCTCCGGTTTCGTGCAGACCAGCTCCGGCTGAGCGTCTTCCGCCGAATACGTGGGCAGGTCGCAGCTGAGAACCTGCTCCCATTCATAGCAGTCATCGGTATGACTATGGTCGCTGTCGATTCCGCAGGACAGTTCCCGGGACGTCTCATAGCAGTTCTCGTCATGCTGGTGTTCCTCGGATTCTTCCAGGCCGCAGACAAGCACGGCGGTCTCGGTGTAGCAGGCATCCGTATGGACATGCTGCCCGCAGACCAGATTGCCCCGCACCGACGTATAGCAGCCCTCCGCGTGGGTATGTACTTCCGGCAGGGCATAGCAGCCGTCAGTGTGCCGGTGTGTCTCAATCTCGGAAAGCGGACACCAGAGATTCCCGGTTTCGTCATAGCAGCGGGAATCATGGCTGTGAACCACAAAATCGGCATACCCGCACGTCGGATTTCCGTTGGCATCATAGCAGCCCGCCGTGTGCTGATGAATTTCCAGCGTCTTCGCGCTGCACACGGGAACCCTTTTCTCAACCGACGTCACCTGCGCATAGCAGGCGTCCGTGTGGGTGTGCTCCGGGATGTCACATTGCTTTTCCAGTGTGATAGCCGGCAGAATCAGCGCATAGGTGGTACAGAATACCACCACACCGGCAAGCGCGGTCACTACCCGATGCCGGAGGCGCTTCCTTTTATGCACCTTCGTGTATTTTTCCGCATTCCGCAGAACATCCTGCCTCATATTCCTTCACCCTCCTTCCTATCTCAACGCGCCGAAGTCCGGCAGAGGCCAGACCCGGAATACGATCCTTCCGACGATTTGCTCATCGGAAACGCAGCCGACCGCGGTACTGCGGGAATCCACCGAGGTGGAACGGTGATCGCCCACACAGAAGTAACGGTTATCCGGCACCTGATAAGGTAGCGTAATGTCACATTCTCCAAGCGCTTTTTCCGTCAGGTACGGTTCCTCCAGCAGCCTTCCGTCCACGGATACATTTCCGTTTTCGTCGATATCCACCCATTGGCCGGGGCCGGCAATACAGCGCTTCACCAGAATCTTGTTTCCCAGGTAGAACGCCACCAGGTCGCCGGGTTCAAAGCCCGAGCCCTTAACGGAGAGGACAATATCCCCCTCATTCAGCGTGGGCGTCATGGACGACCCATAGATCTGCAGCACGGGCATCCAAATGGTAGCAACCAGCACGGCTACAGCCGCAACAACCACAAGCGTATAGACGGTGCTGCGAAGAACGCGTTTATACCGCCGTTTGTATTTTTCTCTGCCAAGCTCCGCCTCCAGCTGTTCCAGAGTCGGGGGCTCGGGAGATTTCCACGATTTCGACTTCATAACTCTCCACTTCCCGTTTCCGACATAAGACGCACGTTTTCCAGATATTGCTGCGCGGCTTTGTCCGCGGCCTCAAATACACGGTTCAGCTGCAGTGCCGCCTCCGCAAGGGAACCGGCTTTTTCAACCGCTATTGTGCGATCCCGGAGCTGCGCCTCCGCACGCTCCAACCTGATTTTCAATTGACGGTTTTCTTCCGTCTGCGCAATCAGCATTTCCAGCAGCTCGCTCCGGCTTAACCGTCTCAATTCATTATCCGTCATCCGACTTCCCTCCAATCCGCGCTTACGACTGAAAGCAGGAAAAAGCAGCGGTCGTTTTCCTGCCCACAATGTAGCGAAAGACCTGATTTCCGGTGAAATATGGGAATTGGAATCGTTTCAATTTCCTTAATATAAAGTTTATCACGTTTAACACGTAAACGCAACAATTGATCGTCGAATTTTGCGTGTCAGAATGAACGAATTTTCAGCTTTATTTTTGTTAGGGCTGCCTATCTGAAACGCAAACCTCATATATAAATTGCACAAAATTCAAAAATACAGTAGAATAAAAGGAAAACATGGGGGTGATCTTATGGCAGCAAAGCGATATGAGCTGACCGCTGCCCAGTGGGACAGGATCAAGGATCTGATTCCACGAGCTAAGACTGGCAGGCCGCCAAAAGATGACAGGATGATGCTCAACGCAATGCTCTGGCTGGCCAGAAGCGGCGCGGCCTGGGTGGATAACACGGCTTATACTGAATTCCAATTAAAATCTTTAAAAAAGATTTTAGGGCCTATCTGAAAACCGTCAACACGCCCAAACAGCGGGTCTTTTCCACCTGCTGGTCATATTTCCGGTTTTCAGATAGACCCTACGAAACCCTCCCTTGATATTCCAAAAAATAAGAATATAATACAGGCAGAGAATGTTTTTATAAAGGGGGAAGGCTGAAATATGGACTACATCCACATCACAAAGGAAAACATCGACGGCGAGCACATCTGCTGTGCCATGTCCGGCAAGCAGAGCCTTGCCAAAAAGGAATGGCTGAAGCAGCGGTTTGACGAGGGGCTGGTGTTCTATCGCAGCGTGGAGCGGGGCAAGTGCTTTATCGAATACCTTCCGGCAGAGAAAGCCTGGGTGCCGATTCAGGCAGAGGGCTATCTCTACATCGACTGTCTGTGGGTATCCGGCTCCCTGAAGGGCCACGGCTATGCCAACGACCTGCTGGACGAATGCCTCCGGGACGGGGCGGCCCAGGGAAAACAGGGCATCTGCATTCTGTGCGCCGAAGGCCGGAAGCGGGAATTTCTCGCCGACCCCAAGTTCCTGGCGCACAAGGGCTTCCGAACCGGGGACGTGTCCGACTGCGGCATCAGCCTGCTGTATCTGCCTCTGATGCCTGACGCGCAGCCACCCAAATTCAAGGAATGCGCCCGCCATCCCAAGGCTGACGAGCCGGGCTTCGTCCTCTATTATACCGACCAATGCCCCTTCACCTGCTATTGGGTGCCCCGGGTACAGGCGGCAGCCCAGGGAAACGGCATTGTGCTGAAGGTAATCCACATTACGGATCGGGAAACCGCTCAAAATGTGCCCGCGCCGGTTACCACCTACGCCCTGTTCCGGGATGGAAAATTCCTGACCCAGGGCATCCAGTCGGACAAAAAGTTTCTGACCCTGGCGGGAAAAGGAGAGACATTTTGACGCGACATGCCGCTGTTTTCTTCTCTTGCGAAGAAAAGATTTTTGCAACCGGCTGCATTTTTCTATGCTAAACTGGCCGGTTCTCATGGGAAAATCAGATTGCTTTCAGCACCGCGGCTTTTTTCGGGATGCTGGGGATACCGCCGGAATGCTCCGTAGACAGGCTGGCCGCCGTAGTCGCGTATATGCCGATGTAGGCAAGATCTGCTTCCGTCAGGGCATCGATGGGTTTTTCCAGCTCCAGCAACCGGGATACGGCGCTGCCGCCGAAGATATCTCCCGCGCCGGTGGTGTCGATGGGATGTACCTTGGGACAGGCGGCGCGGAACGAAGCATTCTTCGTTTTCAGCAAACAGCCGTCGGGGCCCAGGGTCACCATGGCAAGGGACACGCCGAACTCCGAAAGGAGCTTGTCCGCTCCCTCCTCCGGGGTGCAGTTCCAGAGGAACTCTACCTCGTTATCGCTGATCTTCACTACATCCGCCTGATGGAGACTCCAGAGCATCTGCTCCTTGGCAGCCTCTTCCGACTTCCACAGGGGCAGCCGCAGGTTGGGGTCACAGCTGATGAGCTTTCCATGCTCCTTCGCGTAAGCAACCGCCTTCTGGGTCGCGGTGCGGACAGGCTCATCCGTCAAGCTAAGGGTGCCGAAGTGGAACACCCGAGCTTCGTCGATGAGGGATTTGTCGATCTCCTCCCAGCTTAGCTGGGTATCCGCCCCGGGCTTCCGGGCGAAGGAGAAGGAACGGTCCCCGGTTTCATCGAAGGTTACGAAGGCCAAAGTGGTGAACACATCATCGTCCACCAGGATGCCCTTGGTCTCAATGCCCGCCTGGTTCAGGGTTCCCAGCAGCAGGTGTCCAAAAGCATCGTTTCCCACCTTGCCCAGGAAGGCGGTCTTCTTCCCATAGACATTCAGCGCTGCCAGAAAGTTTCCGGGGGCACCGCCGGGATTGGCTGCCATGGTGGGATATCCGGCAGCATCCGTGGATTTGGCGGCGAAGTCGATGAGCAGTTCGCCCAGGGCTACAACATCAATCATGGTCGTGTCCCCCATCAGTCCTTGGCCTTGGGGTACTCGGTGCACAACAGACGGTAAGGGGGCTCGTCCTCCTCAATGGCAGGGAAGCGGCCCATAGGGGGATTGAACCGGTTATCGTGGGCATCGTCGTTGCACTGGCTGACCTCGCCCAGCAGCACAGGGCCGGTACCGGGTTCCACTTCGAAATCGTGATACAGGTACTGGGTGATAAAAATACTCTCGCCGGGAGTCAGCCGGATCTGGGTACCGGCAGGGACGGTGTAGGTCCGGCCGTCGGTGTGGACGGTCACGTCGCTTTCATAGTCGATGGACTCGTCGGGCTTGGAATTGTACACCCGGATGAGCACATTTCCGCCGCCCCGGTTGATGATATCCTCGGTTTTATACCAGTGGAAGTGATTGGGGGAATACTGGCCCTCCTTCAGGTACAGCAGCTTCTCGGCGTAGACCTTGGGATATTTGTCCTTCATGGTCTGGCTGCCGTTGCGGATGGTGATGAGGGAAAAGCCGATTTTGTCAAAATTCCCCTGGCCGTAGTCCGTAATGTCCCAGCCTAGGCAGCAGTCCCGGACCTCGTCATACTCGTGACCCTTGGTCTGCCACTGCTCGGGGGTAAAATGACAGAAGGGGGGCAGATAGCAGCAGTATTTTTCGCACATGGCTTCCAGCTCACGAAGAGCCTTGTTGACTTCGGAACGTTTCATAGTTGGTTCTCCTCTCAAAAAATCTTTTCTTTACTGTAGCATTGCGGTTTTATTTTGTCAATCCGCCTGATAATCGTCCGTATCTTTTCCGGAACTTCTTTCCATTATTTCTTACAAAGTGTACAATTAACGATCCGTTATTTCGTATACATTTACAGAGGCGTGGCTGAATCTATGTAAAGTTGATTCTGCCAACCAGTTGACAGTTTCAAAGCCCGGGTTGGCATAGCCAACCCGGGCTTTTTCGCATTTGATACTATTTCCTGATTAAAATCTTAATTTTAATCAGGAAGGCATCGCCTGAAGGCGCTGCCTGTTTTGTGATTTATAAGGAAAGAAATCACAAAACAAGTCTCATATGAACTCCATGCCCTTCAGGCAATTAAAATCTTTTTTAAAGATTTTAATTGGAGTTCAGTATGATGTATTTTATTTCTGAACCGTCAAGGTGAATCTTACCTGGGTAGGCTTGGTATCGCTTGCGGCGTTTGCCGGGAAGACGTCCAGGATGACCGTATACCGGCCGGGCTTCAAAGCGGCGAAGGCCGAAGCGGGGAAAGTAACGGTGTCCGCTTCAAAGTTGATTCCACCAGCATTCTCCAGAGCGTTCCGGAGAGCGGCGGTGGTCTTCGCATTCAACTGCATGTCCCCGATTTTCGCACTGGCGGGGCTAGTGACAGTCAGCTTCACCGCCAGCGGGGCAGTCTGGGACTGGTACACCGTCCGGTTGGGCAGCTTCGCCAGCTTGAGAGCACTCTGGGTGACCTTGATGCTCAGCGTCGGGCCTGTGATGTCCTGGCCGCAGGCGGTCAGAACCGGAGTCACCTTATAGGTAGCTCTGGTGGCGTACTCGCCGCCCTCCACCATGGTCAGGTGAATCCGACCGTCCACCACTTCCGCTTCGAACAGATCACAATCCGCACCGGTGAGCTGAACATCCTCCACCGTGCCCAGGCAGTTGGTCAGCTTGGGTGTGTAGACAATCTCGCTATTCGGATTCAGCACATCCAGCTTACCCTTGGCCGAGAGTTTCACCGTGGGCTTCTTGTTGGTAACGGTGATCCTGTGGGTCAGCCTGATCTCCTTGGCCCAATCCGAACCCTTGAGATAAACGGTGGCGGTGGTGGTTTTGCCGTTGTCCAGCGTCAGGGTCAGAATGCCGTTATCCACGGAAGCCGTCACACCCTTGGTGGCAGACCGGACGGTGAGGGTGTCCTCAGTCCCCAGAATCGCCGTTTCCACCGTCAGGCTATTTGTCAGGGTGGTGTTCACGATGCTGGCAGCGGGGTTCAGTTTCAGCTTGGGGGCGGTATTCGTGGTGGCAACGGTCAAGGACTGCCTGACCGGGATGTCACAGCCGGGAAGCGTGATTTCCAGGGTGACCTTGGTCTTGGGCTTCACCGAAGCCCCTTCCGCAAGACGGATATAGAACTGTCCGTCACTGTCTTCCAGGACAAAATCGCTCGGCTCAACAAACCGGGCAGAAGCCACCTGACCGCCGGTAATGGCCAGCTTTGCCCTGCCGTTTCCGTAGAACAAGTTGAACTTTTCCGTTTGCTTTACCGTGATTTTCGGCAAAATCTGAATTTCTTTTCTAGTTTCCGGACTGCCGTCGGTGGGTGCGGCAATGACGGTGATATTCTGCACCTCGCTCACGGTTTTGGCCGTCAGAACACCGGAACTGCTGATGGTGGCGTAGGCCTTGCTGTCCTCGCTCAGGCTCCAATTGGCCTTTACCTTTTTATTATCGGGCATAGCCCAGGCGGTCAAGGTCAATTTTCTTCCACTGCTGAGCATGGACGTATCAACCGGTCGGATTTCGGTTCCGGGTGTTTCGGTTACACCATAGGTGCGCTTTGCGTTCTCCAGTGCAGCGTTACCGTCTTCAATGGTGATTGCGTTCCAGTCTGAATTGGAGCCGCTGTAGTAGACATTTTTCAGGTTGTCACACCCAGAAAAGGCATCATAGTCAATGAACGTAACTGTTCTCGGCAGCCAGAGTTTACCCAATTTCCCACAGCGTTCAAATGCACCTTCCTCAATTTTGGCTACGCCCTCCGAAATAATTAGATTAGTCAGACTCCTGCAATCGTAGAAAGCCTGATCGCCAATGCTCGCCACACTACCCGGAATTACCACAGTAGCCAAATCACTACAAGCAAAGAAAGCCTGTCTTCCAATTTTTGTCACGCTATCCGGTATTACTACGCTCGTCAGACTAGCACAGAAAGAAAAGGTAACGTTTTTAATTTCAGTCACGTCATCCGGAATTACTACTCTAGTCAGTCTAATGCAATCACCGAAGGCACCGACGCCAATGCTTGTCACGCTGTCCGGAATCGTCACGTTATTCAGATTTTCACAGCCAGAAAAGGCACTATCGCCAATTGCTGTTACACTTTTTGGAATTTTATAGATTGTATCCTTTTTCGCGGCTGGATAAGCAATCAAAGTCGTACATTTTTTATCAAGCAAAACACCGTCTACTGAGGTGTAATTTTCATTTCCCTTATCTACCGATATTTTCTCCAAATTACTGCACCCATCGAAGACATTGCCCTCGATCCTTGTTGTGCTATTCGGAATTGTCACGCTGGTTAGGCCACTACATCCATAAAAGGCCCCCCAACCGATACTGACTACGCCAGGCATTGCCACATTGGCAAGACGGCTACAATCAGAAAATGCCCCCACACCAATATTGGTCACACTTTCCGGAAGTGCTATGCTCGTCAGCCTTTGACAACTAAGAAAAGCATCCTCGCCTATGCTCGTCACACCATCCAACATCGTCACACTGACCAGTTTATCACAGCACGAGAATGCCAAGTCACCAATACTGGTCACACTTCCCGGAATTACCACGCTGGTCAACCTCTTGCATGTAGAAAATGCTGAGTAGCCGATGCTGGTTACGCCATCAGGTATCATTGCGCTGGTTAAACCATTATTCTCAAATGCACACTGGCCTATGCTTGTTACGCCCTCCGGAATCGCTACGCTGGTTAGTCTGACGCAATCCTGGAAAGTATAATCGCCGATGCTAGTCATACTCTTCGGAAGTGTAATGCCTGCTAAATTGCTGCAACCGGAAAAAGCATATTCGCCGATGTTTGTCACGGTCTCAGGAATCTCGATGCTAACTAGACTGTCACAGTCGCGGAAAGCTGCTACGCCGATGCTAGTTACTGCCTCTGGAATTGTCACTTCGGTCAAGCTCTTGCAATTTTGAAATGCGCCGTATACATCCCAGATGTAGGTATAGGCATTCTCTATGCTAAGCAGTCCCTTTGGCAGGGTCACATTTTTTAATGCCGTACAATTGTAAAAGGCTCCATAAGGAATCTCTGTCACACTTTCAGGAATAATTACGTCGTTCAAACTTCCGCAGTCTCTGAAAGCATCATGACCAATACTGGTCATATCATCCGAAAGCGTTACATCAGTTAACACACTGCAACCAAAAAATGCTCTGCTGCCAATACTCGTCACGCCATCTTCTACTACAACGGAGAGAATTTTCGTCCGATTAGAATACCAGGGGGCTACGGAAGAATCGCTGTAATTCATCATTTTTCCTTCGCCAGAGATAGTCAAAACGCCATCCCCGCTGAACACCCAAATTAAATTATCGCCATTATAACCGCAAGTGCCGGAGGCGATCACGTTCCCGTCCTCGGCAAAGAGGTCGAGGGTGGGCTCGGTGGTTTCCTCGGTGGGTTCGGTGGTCGCCGAGGTAGTTTCTTCCGTAGAAGCCGTGGCCTCCGTAACCTCGGTGGTTGGCTGAGGTTCCGTGGGCACGGAGGTTTCCTCCGGCGCAGCCGTTTCCGGGACAGGCGGCTCGGTGGTGGGAATCTCCGTAGTAGGAGCCTCGGTTTCCACCTCCACCGCTTCCGCTGCGGCCTGAGTTTCCTCGATTTCCTCGGCAAACGCCGGTGTCACCAGCTGAAATGTCAGAATAAACGCCATCAATAGTGCCAGCAGCTTTTTCATGCAAACTACCTTCTTCCTTCGTTTTTGTTCGTACATCGTCAAAAGTCCGCATGTTACATACCTGCGTCCTGTAATTTCTCTATCAGCATAGCACTTTCGGAGTTGAATTGCAATAGAACCCAGGAAAATTCGGGCAGTTTTGCCAATTTTCCGCTCTGATTTCCCGCAAAATGCCCGTGCCGGATTCGGCACGGGCACTCTAATTGTTCGTTATGGAATAGCAGGTGCCCAGGCCGCTCTGCCCCCTGGGGTCATTCTGGTCGGCAGCTGCCTGATTTTACCGCTTCCTCATAGCTCTGCTCTACACCGGTTCCGTCGTAATAGCATCGTCCCAAGAGCCACCGGCCGGCAGAATTTCCCTGCTCGGCGGCTGCACGGAAATATTCCGCCGCTTTTTTATAGTCCTGCTCCACAGCGCATTCGATGCCGTGTCGATCAGCATCGCAATGGAATAACCGTTGTAATTATCCACATACTGGGTAAGCCCCGCAATGCCGTCCAAGTTTTTCCAACGGAATCTATCACTGTCCGATCTCTTTCAGATACCGGCTCAGGGCATCCTGCCAGGTGGGCAGGGGCGTGAAGCCCTTTTCCACCAGCTTGGACTTGTCCAGACGGCTGTTGAAGGGGCGAACCGCCTTGGAAAGGCCATACTCTGCCGTGGTCACGGGCAGAACAGTGGTGGTCAGCCCCGCCTGACGGTAGATTTCTTTGGTGAAATCGTACCAGCTGATATAGCCGCCCTCGTTGGTGGCATGGTAGTAGCCGTATTTCTCGGTCTCGTTCATGTCCACCAGCAGCCGGGCCAGGTCGTAGGTGTAGGTAGGGGTGCCGATCTGATCGCAGACCACCCGGACGGTGTCGTGGGTCTTCCCCACAGACAGCATGGTCTTGATAAAATTCTTTCCGTTCAGGCCGAAAACCCAGGCAATCCGGACAATAAAGTACTTTTCCAGGGTATTGGCCACTGCCAGTTCCCCCTCCAGCTTGGTCTGGCCGTAGACGTTCATGGGCTTGTAGTCCTTGCAGTCCGGCTTCCAGGGCTCGGTACCCTTGCCATCAAAAACGTAGTCCGTGCTGATATAGGTCATCTTGCAGTCCAGATTTTTGCACACGTCCGCAACGTTCTGGGTTCCACCGGCGTTGATGGCTCGAACCTTCGCCACCTTGTCGTCGTCCTGGGCCATGTCCACGGCGGTCCAGGCGGCGCAGTGAATCACCGCGTCGGGGTTCACCTCCGCAATTACCTTCTCCACAGCCTGGCAGTCGGTGATGTCCAGGGACACATAGGGTGCCTCCGTCACCGGGGAGCCGTCGGCCACGCCGCTGTAGGCAGGGGCAATGTCCGAGCCAACGCCCCTGTGGCCCCGCTTCAGCAGCTCATTCATCACATCGTGGCCCAGCTGGCCACCCACTCCGGTTACAAAAAACTTCATATCCAATCTCCGCCTTGGCCTTGTAAATGGCCCCATAATATTTCTGATACTATTTCCTGATTAAAATCTTAATTTTAATCAGGAAGGCATCGCCTGAAGGCGCTGCCTGTTTTGTGATTTATAAGGAAAGAAATCACAAAACAAGTCTCATATGAACTCCATGCCCTTCAGGCAATTAAAATCTTTTTTAAAGATTTTAATTGGAGTTCAGTATGATAGTTGCCGGAAGTCGCATTGTTCATCCAGGCCCGGTGCGCAAAACACAATTCGGTATTTATCTGATACGCACACGAATACGCGGTAATTGTATGATGATTTCCCGAAAACGTCAAGCTTTTTCCCGCTGCCGGAGGATGGAAAACCTCCCGAGGGGTTTTGCCCCTCGGGAGGTTCAGTCTGTCAAAGAACTACCCAAACGCCCCCGTTTCTGCTATAATAGAAGAA
>ENA-UOJC01001256-UOJC01001256.1-human-gut-metagenome-genome-assembly--contig:-C104-NODE-1256-length-36366-cov-14.377792_pt1 | contig 36366 bp, 40 predicted proteins | sample MGYA00242339_ERZ723886 | MGnify/ENA metagenome assembly ERZ723886 | reverse complement strand
GCCCCGGCCCGCGCAGTCCAGACCCGCGCAGCCCAGGTCCTTTGCCCGGGCGCCCCAGCAGCCGCTGCCCCCCTCCGGGGATCAGTCCTTTGAGGACAAGCTCAAGCAGTTCCTCAGCTCCTCTGAGGGCAAGATGGCCGACCTGAACCGCAGCATCGACGGCAAGCGGGGCGGCGGCCGCAGAAGAAGATAAAGGTGACCGGGAGGCCGTCCGCGGGGACGGCCTCCCCTTTTGATCCGGCGCCCGGACAGATAAAAAGGAGCCGCCCGGCGACGCGCGCCGTGCGGCCCAAGCGGGTGGGATATTGGAAAGCTTCCTAGATCATAGTAGCACGTTTCCCATGGATTTGTAAATGGGAGCTTTTGTCGCCCGGGGACTTCTTTTGGCGAAAGATGTCACCCTTGAACAAATTGTAAAATCCGCACAGGAATCTCTATGCAAACCCAAATTTATGTGCTATACTGTACAAAAGAGAGGAAACGCCTCTCTCCCACACGAAAGGAGCGATCTCGATGAAGTATACCTATGCCTGCAAGAAGGTCTCCCTGAACGACTCGATCAAGGAATATGCCGAGAAGAAGATCTCCAAGCTGGAGCGGTATTTCCGGGAGGAGGACACCACCGCCTTTGTGACGTTCTCTGTGGAGAAGGACCACCTGTGCACGGTGGAAATCACCATCCGGGGCGGCGGCACGCTGCTTCGCGCCCAGACCCAGGCGCCGGATGGGGATATGCGCGGCGCCATCGACGCCGCGGTGGGCTATATCGAGCGCCAGATCCTGAAGAACAAGACCCGCCTGGCCAAGCGCCTGCGCAGCGAGGGCTTCCCGCCGCCTGTCCCCGCCGGTGATTTTGAGATCGCCGAGGAGAAGGAATTCAACATCGTCCGCACCAAGCGCTTCTCTGTGAAGCCCATGAGCCCGGAGGAGGCCATTTTGCAGATGAATCTGCTGGATCACGACTTCTTTGTGTTCCGCAGCAGCGAGGACGACAGCCTGTGCATCGTCTATCAGCGCAAGAACGGCGGCTACGGCCTGATCGTCACCGACGAAGAGGAATAAAACGCACGACTGAGCGGGAGGCCGAAAACGGCCTCCCGCTTTTCCTTTTGCATGGATGCTGCGCATTTATCGCGGGCACGGTTCCCTGCGCGTCCTTTGGGATATCAACGGGCAGCCATAAAACCAGGGGGCCCGATCCACGGCGAGCGTTGTTTCAAAAGCTGCGATCCACCTCCGCAACGACATGCTCCAATTCTTCATCATCAAAAATAAAGGGAGATAAATAGCTGCCGGCGATCGTGCGCTTTTCATCAGCGGCCGCTTTTTTCCAGCGCTTGCAGTGCTTCATCAAAAGGACGGCCTGCTTTTTGCGGTCAGGCCGGTTGCTTAGCTGAAACCAATCCCGCCATTGGCTCCCTTGCTCGCTCGCTATCAGCAGATCCCGAACTTGTATGGATATGTTTGCGACTAAGGGACTGCCCGAAACCGACTCATCCTCCGGCGCTGGATGAAACTTTGCCTCTAACAGTGCCCGATGCAAACTGAGCAGACTGAAATAATCAAGGTCAAGGCTGTATTTCTGCATAGTGCCCCCTCTGTAGGTTTGAATTTTATTAAATTTATTATATCATGCCGTGAAACTGCCCGCAACAGAGCCCCGGCGGCATTCATGGGAAAAGGGACTTCTGCTGTGCCCCTTGTGCTTTTTCGAAAAGTTTGTTATACTACAACCGGCTTTTGTCACAGACAGGCCAAAATTTGAGGAGAGAAAGAACTATTTTCATGAAAATGATTTTTTTAGTGGACGGCGACAACAACATCGGCACCGGGCTGAAGGGCATCGACATGCTCTCCGAAGAAGATGCCGTCCTGGTCTTTTATCAAAAAAGCGGCCTGGCCCTGAGCAAGATCCAAAAGCTCTGCGCCGGGACCAGGGCGGACGTGCAGTATGTGGAGAGCGTCCGGGGCGGCAAGAACTCCATCGACTTCCAGATCATCACGGAGCTGGGGGTGTTGGTGGGCAAGCGGGAGGCGGACTACGCCTATGTCATCAGCCAGGACAAGGGCTATGAGGCGTCCATCGACGCCCTGCGGGCCCGGTACGCCGACGCCTTCCAGGAGGTGGCCCTGCGGCCGTCTATCGAGGAGTGCCTCCATCTGCCCTTCGTGCTGCGCGCCGGGACCCGCCAGGAGCTGCAAAACGCCCTGGTGAAGGAGTACGGCGCCGCCCAGGGCGGGGCGATCTACAACCATTTGAAGGCTGTCTTCCAGAGCCCGGAGCCCGCCGAGCCGGAGAAGGCCGCCAAGCCCGCCCGCCCCCGGCGGAATTACCGCCGGAAAAAAACCGGGGCGGAAAAAGCCAGCGAATAAGGGGACCGGCCCGGAGGAGCACCTCCGGGCCGGTTTTTCGCGGGGCGGAAGCGGCGCCGGGTTCGACAGGATTCGGCATAATCCAACAAAATCCTTGTGTTTGCCCGGGGTTTTTGATATCCTATTGGTGCTGCAGGCAGGGTTTTCCTGGGTTTGGGCCGGCCCCTGCCGCAAATGCTAGACCCAGCGCCGCCGGCGCGGGAAAGGAGATCTTCATGGAGCCGGATCAAAACCAACTGGCATCCCTGTTCCCCAATGTGGCCGCCCAGCTGCGGGGGGCCTTGGGAAACCTCCATCTGGCCGCTGCCCAGCTTGCGCCCGCCGCCGCCCGGGAGGCGGATCCCGCCCTGGACGCCAAGGCCGCGCTGATGGATCAGAGCTATTACCAGGTGCTGCGGCTGGTGAACAGTCTCTCCGCCGCGGGCTCCCTGCTGGACGACGCCCCGCTGAAGCTGCAGGACCGGGATCTGGTGGATCTGGTGGGCGAGCTTTGTGAAAAGGCGGCGGCGCTGGCCCCCCTGCGGGGGCTGGAGCTGCGCTTTGTCTGCGCCCTGGAGCGCCAGATCTGCGCCGTGGCGCCGGAGGCCATCGAACAGCTTTTGTATCAGCTGCTGTCCAACGCCTTCAAGTTCACGCCCGCCGGGGGAAGCGTCACGGTGGAGTTGCGGAAAAGCGGGAAGGCGATCCTGCTCTCCGTTACGGATACCGGCTGCGGCATCCCGGAGGACCGGCTCCCCACCCTGTTTGACCGCTATCTCCACGCCGGGCTGATGGATCCTCCGCCCCACGGGCTGGGGCTGGGGCTGCCCATCTGCCGCCGCATCGCCGAGGGGCACGGCGGGACGCTGATGGCGGAGTCCCATCCCGGCAAGGGCAGCCGGTTTACCCTCTCCCTGCCGGATCGGCAGGTGGGCGGCGGCGTGTCGGATCTGCCCTTCGACTATGCCGGCGGTTTCAACCGGACGCTGCTGGCCCTGGCGGACGCCCTGCCCGCCGAGGCGTTTTTGCTGCGGAGCCAGGACTGAGCCTGGCTATGGGAACGGGGCCTTCACAGCCAAATTTTTGTTGTCATTTTCACGGAGACGGACTACAATACCATCGGTACAGGAAGGAGGCGGGCAGATGGCGCATGTATTTGTCGCCATGAGCGGCGGCGTGGACAGCTCTGTGGCGGCGGTTTTGCTGCAGCAGGCGGGGCACCAGCTCTCCGGCGTGAATCTGCGGATGTTCCACAATGAGGACCTGGGGGAGCGGCGGGAAAAAACCTGCTGTTCCCTGGAAGACGCGGAGGACGCCGCCCAGGCGGCCCGGCGGCTGGGCTTTCCTTTCTATGTGTTTGACTTTGCGCCTGTTTTCCGGGATACTGTCATTCGGAATTTTATTGAGGAATATCAGCAGGGGCGCACCCCCAATCCCTGCGCGGAGTGCAACCGCTCGGTGAAGTTCGGCGCCTTGCTGGACAGGGTCCGCGTGCTTGGCGGCGACTTTCTGGCCACCGGGCATTACGCCCGGGTGGAGCGGGACGGCGCGTCCGGGCGGTATCTCTTAAAGCGCGGCGTGGACCGGAGCAAGGATCAGAGCTACTTTTTATACATGCTGACTCAGGATCAGCTGGCCCACACCCTGTTCCCCCTGGGGGGCTTCCACAAGACGGAGGTCCGCCGGATCGCCGGGGAATACGGTCTGGCGGCCGCTCGGAAGCACGACAGCCAGGATATCTGCTTTGTGCCGGACGGCAGATACGCGGATTTTATTGAGCGGGCCTGCGGCCATGCCGCGGAGGCGGGTCCGTTTTTGGATCAGGAGGGCCGGGTGCTGGGGCGGCACAAGGGCCTCATCCGCTATACCCGGGGCCAGCACAAGGGGCTGGGGCTCTCCACAGAGGAGCCCCTGTATGTGCTGGAGAAAGATACGGCGCACAACGCCATCCGCCTGGGGCCGGACAGCGCGCTGTGGAGCCGGACCCTGACGGCGGAACGGGTGAACTGGATCTCCATTCCGGAATTGAGCGGCCCCATGGCCGTCACCGCCAAGACCCGGTACAGCCAGCGGGAGGCCGCCGCCGTAGTGGAGCCGCTGCCGGAGGGCCGCGTCCGCGTGGTGTTTGATGAGCTCCAGCGGGCCATTACGGCGGGACAGGCGGTGGTGCTGTACGACGGGGAGACGGTCGTGGGCGGCGGGACCATCTGCGGCTGGGCATGAAAAAGGACGCCGCGAAGGCGGCGTCCCGCTATGTTACCGGTCGCTGACGAGCCAGCAGTCCTGGAAGATCAGGTCGTCTACATCACCGATATTGGGCATCTGCGCTTTCACCGCGGTATCCTCCTTTGCGTTTGGGGTTTCACTCAGTATATGCGCGCGGGCGGCGAAAATTGCACGCCGGCGTGCAAAGACGAAGGGTGTCGGAAGATTCTTTTCGGTTTTTGCTCCCACGCTCTTGACAGAACCGGGGGGTTTGTGGTATTCTAACCATTGCCGACAAGCTGCCGGTGTGGTGGAATTGGTAGACACAGGAGACTTAAAATCTCCCGGTAGCAATACTGTACCGGTTCGAGTCCGGTCACCGGCACCACAAAACGAAATATCGCGGGGTAGAGCAGTTGGTAGCTCGTCGGGCTCATAACCCGGAGGTCGTAGGTTCAAGTCCTGCCCCCGCAACCACATTGTGCGACCAAAAAAGATATCGCACCGGAAAACCCCGAAGCCGCAACGGTTTCGGGGTTTTTTCGCGTCCATTTTTGACTGCACGAAAAAAAGATATCTTCCCACCTCTTCCCCGTGCGGTGAGGACTTGAACTAAAACTGAGGGCTTTTGCGCCCAAATTTGAGTGAGCAACACGGAAAAATTTCAGTTTCTTCGAAAAATATTTTGTTAAATTTCTGTGAACAAAGTGGTTTGTGCAAAAATGTAGTACAAACCACTTTTCTATTCCACACATCTTGGCCGTCACTTTTTTAAGGTGACGGCCTTTTTTGTTTTCAGATAAAATCAAAACGAGAGCCCAAAAGGCGTCACGCACAGGAGGAAATCAACTTGGATCGAAAACAGTATTTTGAGGAACTACATATTGCACTCACACGGGAGGGGTTTACCTCCCAGCCTAAGCAGGGTGAATTGCTTCCCGTGGAGTGGGGCGGTCTCCCGCTCTGCCGGATCACAGCGGACGGAGGCGTTCGCTACTGGCAGGAGGATGTAGCGACGCCGGAACGGGAACGAGCCTGTGAGCGAGCCACCGATCTGGCCTGCACCGTGCGGGAGTACATGACGCTGCTGGAACAGGCTCCGCCCCTACAAGCCCAAAGCCTGACCGATGACTACCGCCTGCTGGCTGACTTCAATGGAGCCGTGCTGGCTGCCCATCCCACTCGGCTTGGCGTCCAATTCGTCACATGGGATTGGAGCTTCGACCACACAGGTCTCAACCAGGGCAATTACTTTCAGGAAAACTATGTAGGTGCCAAGCAGGACTTCGCCATCCGCGCCGGTCTCATTTCCAAACAGCAAATTTTCAATCAGGAGCAGCTTGTTGAAATCTACCGGTGCTGCTCTGACACCTTGGATGCTGGTTTTGACTTGACTGCCGAGCAGAAAAAGTGCATCCGGGGAGTTCAAGAGCAGATTGCTACTGCAGCTCCCGATGCCCTGGAGCGCATAAGAGAGCAAGAGCAGCACCCCATGGAACCCTACAACCAAGAACCGATCATGTAATATTCAAGCGCCGGAGTTTCGGAAATAAGACTCCGGAGCTTTTTTATTGCCTCAAACCAGACAGGAGGATTGAAGATTGGATCAAAAGAACGAACAAATAGTGCCGCTGCGCATCAAAAACCTGGCTGAGTTGAAACGCTGTATCCGCCCCGGGACAGAGTTGGTGGCAACCAGCCATAGCAAGCACCCTACCCTGGTCGGGCTTGTACGGGTGGTGACTGAGGTTCAGACCAATGCTTACTATTCCGTGGTCAAGGACCAGCCGACTCACCAGTATTCGACCTGTAATTACGGGAAGGGATTCCGCTCTGATTTCGAAAAGGCATCCAACTATTTATTTGAGGGCACGACCATCAAGGTTCTTGACCGCAGAAGCGGTGATGGCAGCGTGCTTTATGAAATGGAACTTTATCCGGGCGAATGCCTTGTCCTCGGGCAGAAGAACGACATGGAGGAGAATACGGATATCAGAGAAGACAATGGCGAAATCAAGCAGGAAGGGATGAACATGACCTTATGACACGCTATTTCATGCGAGATACGCCGCTGTGCCAGCTGGAACAGCAGATGATGACCCCGCCCAATTTCAAGCCCAGAGGTCACGGCCGGTATTCTCCCGGTTTCCAATACAGCAGCGAGGACACGGAGTGCCCATACTGTATAAACTTCAGGCGCAATCAGCCTTGTCCGCTGAAACTGTGCATCTGCCTGGATGAACGGATCGCGGCCGGCGCACTGAACCTCAATGAGTTCGTCAGGGATTGCTTCTTCCCTGAAGCGGGGGTACAGCTTCAGGCCCGCTTAGAGAGGAATTTCACTTGCTGCTCCATCAGCTTTTTTCTGAATGAGAGCCATCGCGAGCGCTGGCAGCACTGGCATGCGCGCTGCTATCGAATGTCAGGCCGTAATCTGGCCGCGCTGTTTCTCCTCACGGCGTATGAGGATATCTGGCGCAGGATGATCTGGAAGTTTGATGCCCGCGGATTTGACTTCCAGTCCGTCCAGCTTTCCGGCATCCAGCCGGAACTGTACAGTGTTTATCAGGCGGTCAAAGCCATCTCCACCGGCAGCCGCAATATCACTCTTGCCGATCTCGCATCCCCCGAATTGGTCACAGATGAGGCGTTCCACCTGATTGTCTGCGCTCTGCTTCTGGCCAAGTACGGAGATGTGATTTTGAATTTTGAAGGAAAGTATGCAGAAAATGGTGGGTGGCTACATCGAGGTGCTCCCCCTGAGCGATGTTTGCCTGGTCTGCAATGAGGACGGCAAATTGATGGGGCTGGAAGGAAACCGGCGCTTGGGCAACGACATCATTGTCGGCACATTCTTTCTGGCTGGCGATACTCGATCCGGTGATCTTTGTTCTCTTACCCAAGAGCAGATACAACACTTTGGTGAAGTATTTGCTAAGCCGGATACCTTCCAACCAGGTGAGGTAGAGGACGCCCTGCGGATTGAGTTCTACTCAATGTAAGGAGGTCAGAATGGACAAGGTTGAATTGAAAGTGACGATGGAGCCGGAGCGATTGGATGCGCTCCGGTATTTTTTGTCCACAAAGGAAAAGCGAACACCAGAGAAAGAACTGCAGCGGTTGCTGGAAGAGCTCTATGAAAAATATGTGCCAACGGATACTCGGGAGTATCTGGACAGTAAGAACAAGCCTGCAGTTCGTCCACGCCCCAGGCGTACAGCAAAAGGCGGGCGCATTGCACAGACACAGGAGAACAACAATGGCCAGGACAATCCTGGCCAAGATGTTTCGACCGGCTATGACATGGGAGGTAGACATGATGAAAAAGTCTGATTTTTTGAACCAGGATCTTCGTTCGTCCAATCGGCTGTTGAGTCTTCGCCATCACAAAGATATCCGTTACCCCGCACCCAGTACCTACAGTAAGCAAAAGCCTGCCAAGCGGCGGAATAGGGGGTGTCCCAATGAGCGGCTCCGTTGAGATCGTGCTGTGGCTCCATGAGTATGAGCTCAAGGCACTGGAAAAGCAGCTGGCTTCGAATGGAACTGATGTTGAAAAACGAATGCAGAAAATGCTTGCTGATCTGTATTCTGAGTGCGTTCCTTTTGAGGAACGACAGGCGATACAGGAACGCATCAATGCCGAACATGCCGAAGCGGTAGCGGATCAAATGGCCAACACCACCTGGGCAGCGTACCATATCACGGGTCACGGGGAAGATCTTTATTTCAAAACGTCTAAAGCAGATACCCTGCTCGTCGCTGCTAAGCGATTGCGCACCTATCTCACTGCTGAGGATAATCCTCAGCCAGTTTCCTTTGCAGCTGTGCTCAAAGACCGCACTGAAATCACTCAGGCAGAGTACGATCAACTCCTGGACCAGCGGCTGCAGAATACCGGAAAGGTATCTGGAGTATTCGAAATGGACTTTGACAGAGATACATTTTCCGCAGCCAATGCTATGGACGGCTGGCACACCTACCGTATCCATGATGTGAGTGTGGCAGCCTATCATGCATTCCGAAAACAGAACATCTCTACAGATCAGAGGTGGGAAAGACTGCTGGACAAACTCGATGGAAAGGAACTCACACCAAGCTCAGAGGCTATGGTGCTGACCGGATCCAGGCGGCTTAGTATGAACGAGATTTCTTTCCAGGATGACATGAGCGAGTGTGGAAGTCTGCTAAATTTCTATGTGCCAGTCACATTTGATCCTGACGCTGTGTTCGGAACCAATGTGGCTACTGATGCCAATGATGACTATCTCAATGTCTATGCGGATTTTGATTTGGATGTTGGTGAAGTGTGTGACGCACTCACTGTGATCCAGGTCTGTGGAGATGGTTCTGAGGAAACCTACCGCTACCCCCTGACCGAAGAGGATCGCTCAATCCTACGCTCCAAAATGAATGACTACTGCTTAGAGCAGACGGGAATGAGTCTGGATGATTATCGCGCACAGTATCTCGACGAAGATATGTGCGCTTCCTCATTCCCAGATGGCCAGAGCATGTAATAGTGTGAGGAGGTGAAAGATGTTGATCGATCGCAACAGCAAAAATGAATTCGTGCTCAACTGCTTCCGGGAACTCTTGGATGACGGTGAGCCACATCGATACCGCGAGATCATCGACTATGTGCGCGAACAAGCCAAAGGGACACAGTACGAAGGAACCATTGAACAGAACAACCTTGTGCTGCCTATCAGTAAAAAACTTGAGGATCCTGCGTTCCCCTAAACCCGAATGGGAGTTTGCTGGACTCTACGCAGATGAGGGCATCTCCGGGACACGTGCAGATAAGCGACCCCAGTTTCAGAAGATGATCAACGACTGCTTGTCTGGGAAAATCGACTATATCATCACGAAATCCGTTTCCCGCTTCGCCCGTAATACAGTGGACTGCCTGGACCATGTGCGAATGCTCAGGGCAAGAGGGATTGGCATCTACTTCGAGGAGCAAAATATAGACACACTGCAAATCGACAGCGAACTCTATCTGGTCATCTACGCAGGGTTCGCACAGTCCGAATCCGAAAGCATCAGCAAGAATGTCACCTGGACTTTTCGTAAGCGATTTCAGGAGGGCAAGCCCATATTCAACTATAAGTGCCTTCTGGGATACCGCAAGGGTGCAGACGGAGAACCGGAGATCATCCCGGAGGAGGCATCCGTCGTGGAGAGGATCTTCAATATGTACCTGTCAGGTGAAACCATCAACCGGATCTCAACCAAACTCAGAGAAGAAAATCTCCAGATACCAGGAAAACGTTTCTCCTTCTCTGCGAGCATGATTAAGGGTATTCTTCGGAATGAACGATACTGCGGTGACAGCATCCTTCAAAAGACGGTCACAATTGACTGTATTGGCAAGGTTCGCCGCAAAAACACAGGTGAGGCACCCATGTACTATGTACAGAATAGCCATGTTGGTATCATTAGCCGAGAGCTCTTTCACAAAACGCAGGAAGAACTCGCCAGGCGGATGAGCCGGGAGCCAAATTCCACCAAAACGGCTACCACAGCCACCGGAAAATACTCCCGGTACGCACTATCCAATGTGATGATCTGCGCCGAATGCGGAAGCCGATATAAGCGCGTGACTTGGACATCCCGAGGGAAAAAGCGAGTTGTCTGGCGGTGCATCAGCCGCTTAGACTATGGGAAGCGCTACTGCAAAACCTCGCTCACGGTAGATGAGACTGCCCTCCACGCCGCTATTGTTCGGGCAATCAACCGATTCAACGAGGAAGACCAGGCCACTTATATGGCACTCATGCGGGCAACCATTGGTGAAGCAATCGGCCTAACCGGAGGCACAGATGAGATCGACCTGCTCCGGCGGAAAATAGATGGGCTGAATCGAAAAATGGTATCTCTTATCAATGAGAGCGCGGAAAGCGGAGAGGGTATCGAGAGTCACGAAGCTGAATTCAAGGAACTTTCCGATACCATTGAACTCCTGCAAGGACGGATTCAGAAATTCGAAGAAGCACTTGCTTCCGATCAGGCGAATGACAGCCGAATCCTTCAACTACAGCAGATCATCGCCGACCGAGCATCCAAAAAGATGGAGTACGACGATACCATCGTCCACCAGATGATCGAATGTGTAAAGGTGTATCCCGACGGGAGACTGGACATTATCTTCGGAGGAGGGTATCTTATCGAAGAACGTCTGGAAAAAGAAAGTTAATAACTTCAAATATAATTGACATAATCGCCGAAATAATATAGTATAATTTATGTTAGGAGGTGATTGTGCATGGCAAAAAAAGCTGCGGTCATCATGCCGCAAACACGGGAGATCCTGGCACAGATGGGTGAGCAGATTCGCCTGGCCCGACTGCGCAGGAAGTTAAGCTTGGAATTGGTAGCAGAGCGTGCCGGGATCAGCCGAGCCACGCTTATATCCATTGAGAAAGGCACCCCTACGGTATCCATCGGCTCCTATGCCGCTGTGTTGCACGCATTAAACAATATGGACAGCAACCTGCTGCTTATTGCAAAAGATGATGAATTCGGCAGGAAACTGCAAGATCTGGCGCTGCCCACCAGACGGCGGGCGCCCAAGAAAGGAGAGTAGCCAATGGCGCAGGACGAAAAGACCATCTATGTATATGAAAATTGGCGTGGAGAGGCACCCACCCTGCTGGGGCGGCTGCGCTGTGGCTTCGTCCGCGGACAGGAGACCTTTTCCTTTGAGTATGATCCGGCCTGGCTGTCATCTGCCGAGAGTTCCTTCTCTCTGGACCCGGATCTGGCCCTCTACCGTGGGCGGCAGTATGTGCCGCTGAACAAGCAGCTCTTTGGCCTGTTTTCCGACTCCTGCCCGGATCGCTGGGGACGCCTGCTGATGAGGCGCAAGGAGGCCATCGATGCCAGAAAAGAAGACCGAAAACCCCGAAAGCTTACGGAGAGCGATTTCCTGTTGGGTGTCTATGACGAATCCCGTATGGGGGCACTGCGGTTCAGCCTGGAAGAAGGGGGCGAATTTCTTTCGAACGATAAAGCGTTTGCGACGCCTCCGTGGGTAAACCTTCGGACGCTGGAAAACGCCTCTATCGCTTTCGAGAACGATGAGAGCGGCCTGAATGAAAAATGGCTACGTGAGCTTCTGGCCCCTGGCTCCTCCTTGGGCGGTGCAAGACCCAAAGCTACGGTGCAGGCCACAGATGGCGCCTTGTGGATCGCCAAGTTCCCTTCCAAGCATGATGAATATAACAGCGGTGCGTGGGAGAAGGTCGTCCATGACCTGGCACGGCTCTGCGGGCTGGATGTTCCGGAATCCAAATTGGAGACGTTCTCCAAGACCGGCAGCACCTTTCTCGTCAAGCGATTTGACCGAAATGGCAGCCGCCGCATCCACTTCGCCTCCGCCATGACCCTGCTGGGCAAGACCGATGGAGCCTCGGCAGCGGACGGAAGCAGCTATCTGGATCTGGCGGCGTTCATCCGGGCCAACGGGGCATCACCCCGGCAGGATCTGGCCGAGCTGTGGAAGCGAATCGTGTTCAGCATGGCGGTATCCAATACTGACGACCACCTGCGCAACCACGGTTTTCTCCTGACGCCCACCGGCTGGCGGCTGGCCCCTCTCTATGATGTGAACCCAGTCCCCTCGGGGGACCGGCTTTCCCTCAATGTGAGTGAATATGATAACACCATTGACTTGGATTTGGCGCTGGAGGTAGCCGATTATTTCGGCCTTGCCCCGCAGGAAGCGGAACAGGCTGCAGAGGAGGTCTGCAAAACAGTATCCGGACACTGGGAACGGCTGGCCGGGCAGTATGGTCTCAGCCGAGGAGCGATAGAGTATATGCGCCCTGCCTTTTCCCTTCCATGATAAGATCACAAGCGGACGATTCCTGGTGGAACCGTCCGTTTGCTTATTCTTTGGCGGCTCCCTCAAAAGAGTCCCCGCCCTCATCCTCGTCCATATCCGTATCAATGTCCAGTCCTTCATTGTTCCCCACATTCTTCTCGTAGAGCTTGGTCCATTTGAGCGGATATTTGCATTTGCGGTTATAGGCCAGAAGCATCGCCTCGGCATAGCCCATAGAACCGGGACGTCGTTCCTTGGCTGTTCTCGAAAGCAGCTTGACCGACATTTCCCCTACCTTTTCCTTAAAGGTCTCATCTTTCAGGGCATCGCCGAACGTGTAGACCAATCTGGCGATTCCGTTGAGCATATTGGCGGACAGCGAATTCATATCGCCCTCCCAGGTACCTACGCAGAGTCTGAGTGTTCGATCAAGTACGTGATAACCGAACCGCTCATATATATTTTCAAGCGTGGAGACAGCACAGACAACGCCATAGTTTCTGACCTGGCCAATGGAAAGAGAATAAGACTCTACCAGATCTTTGATCATAAGCTGCTCCTGATTCCCGGCTTCCACATTTGCCATAAACACTTCATAGGGACGGAGCGGTTTGACAAACTTCATCTGGTTGGCGAAGATATCTGCCTCGTGCTCGTAGTTTAGATCATCGTATATCATGCACCAGACTGGCGTTTCACGAGAGCCAGAGGCCAGTGCGACGATCTCCACCGTGTGCTGGCCATTGAAGACATAGTTGACCCCATTTCGACGGCTTACCTTCACAGGGTTGATCTGATATAAATCAAAGTGTGCCGCAGCATTCAGCACATGCTGTTCGGAAATATTTCTCTGGTACTCCTGATTGGATACGAGGTTCTTGATGGGAATCTGTTCGAAGTGAACATTGGGAACAAACATACTATAATCTTCCATTAGGATTCCCCCTCAATTGCACTGAGCATTTCCTGGATTTTTCCTTCTAATTCAGTCAACGCTGCCAAGAGGTTTTGCCTGGCAGCAGGTGAGATTGCTTCCAAATGTGCCATGGACTTTGTCCGGTCGATGGAGCTCATCCAGGAGGGGATCGTAAGAGTAAGTCCAGCAACTTCCGCATCCGGGTCATAGGCGGGCATCGTCTTGATTGCCGGCTGCTCTGCCGCCGCTGTGCCGAGCTTGGCAGAAACGTCGGAATAAAGGCATCGTCTCGATTCACTATAACGAGCGAAAGCATAGGGGTTTTTCCCGATTTTTCTACTAAGTGTTTTCAATTCTTCGGGTCCCATTTCTGATAGAGCAACGATATTTTCGAAAGAAATCTTATATGCCCCGGAAAGAATGTGCGGAACAAGCTCAGGAGCATTTTGTGCGATGGCATCCAATGCCGCACTGTATTTCGCATATTTCTGTACAGTTGCGCCGGACACATGATACTCCCTTCCCAGCCGGGCCGCTGTTCGCCGGCCGCTCTCTTCATCTATTGGGCGGCCTCTCCCCACAGTGATGTTGGGATTCGGACGGTACTGATTATAGCCATTCCTATTTCGCTGTACTTTCTTTTCCGCTTCATATTGTTTCCCAATCAGATATTTCCTGGTTTCTTCTGAGATGTTGCGGCGCCCGAGTTGGTTCGCACAGATCCAGGCGATGGCAGCATCTCTGTTTGGGAAATCCAGCTCCTTGACTCCATAAGGAATGCGCATTTTGTTGCATATTTCATAGCGATTATGGCCGTCGAGAATGGTATCATTCCATGCGATGATATCTTCCCGGCACCCTTCCATGACCAGATTCAGCTCCAGCTGCCGGTATTCCTCCCGGCGAAGTGGACGAATCAAGTTTTTGAATTCCGGATCGATGTTAAGCTGCCTAAATGCTTTCTCTGTCATGTAGCCTCCTGCGTTCCAGCTGTTTCACGGTTTTGAGGGAAAAATATGCGACCCGGTTGATTTGATCGATCTCACCGGTCAGCTGGTAATTAAATCTCAGGTCAAAGCCACCGAGCAGTTCGGAAAAGTTTTTTATAAGGATCGTACTATAGAATTCTATAGACTGCTGGGATGTGCTTGACATCCGAACCTTGTTTGCGGTCCCGCCTGAAATAGGTTTATCCGATCCGAGAACGGCGATATACAGTTCTTCAGGGTTTACCAGGAATTGCACATACGCAGGATTCTTCAAGAGACGAATCGTTTGCCTGTGGATTCGAATCCGGTTTCGCGCAGGGTCCAGCGTTAAGTAAACCTGCAATTGATTTTCATGATTCATGTCCTTGTCCTCCCAAAACGGACTTACGATCAGTATCAGAGGCAGCCTCGTCTGACTGCTCTGATGCAGCAGGAGCGATGTTATCGCGCAACCCATATACAGCATATCCTTCAAAAATGTCTACCTGCATAGATTTCTGGTGTTCCCGGAACGGGAGTCCAAACTGCGTCTTCCAGCCCTCCGGAAACACGGGAGTTCGAGAAGACTTGGGCTTCTGGCCGTCTTTTTGCACCCGCTGATACACTTCGGTCGCTGTGAGATCAAATGCGATGAGCCACTCATCCTTGGCATGGATTATCCGCCCGAGGAGTTTATATCGATAGTCCAGATTCCAGCCCATCAGTGAGAATACTTTGGCGAAAAAAATCTTGCAGGTGATCTGTTTCGGTTTACGTCTGCCGGAGCCGTTGGTGCACCAGGCGCAGGCATCCCGATCTTCCGCCCGGCAGGGACGGATCGCCAAGATCCTGCTCTCTTGATTGACCAGTACCTGCACATAATCAACCTGTGGGAAGCGGTTTAGGCAGGCGGTATTTACATAAAATTTGTAATTGTTAAAAGTTACAGACGGCTCATTAATATGGGCGAAGAACTCACGGCGTACTACTTGGTAGCCATCGTAGTTAAAGTCACCGGCCATCTCCAGGACCTCATCACTACTGCTGTTTACAGGAGAAACTGCCGGTTCCGCTTTTTCTAATTCAGCAGACGGAACAATATCCAAATGCCTGTCCTCCAGGGAACGAAGCATTCCGGCGATTACGCCGCCGGCATTTTCCCGACTTTCTTCGGACATTTAGGATTCCTCCTTCCTGTGCTGACCGAGTTCCTGACAGATATAATCACGCAGCACATCAAATCCTGTCACGCGGAGTTTCTGCCCGGTTTCATACAGTTGGCCCTCCATGCGGATTTTCCAGTCTTCCTCACTCTGATCGCAAACGGGCGGGAAAGACTGTTGGTGGAGGTAATATTGCTTGCCAAAAGAGCCGATCCACTCCTCCGGGACAGCCCGCACCCGTTTGCCGGAGACAGAAAGGGGCTGTACAGGTTCCTTCGCCTGCTCCGTGCTTTTTGGGCCGGAAAGCAGGTACGATTTAATAAACGCTTCCGCATCATTGACATCAAAAATATACGCAGATTCAGTTTCGGTTTGAAATAGCGCTCCGGCGATCCGGTATTTTAAATCCGGACTCCAGCCGAATAACTGAAAAAGCGTTTCTACATAGGCCGCACCGGCAATATCCCTGGGCTGATACTTTCCGTCTGACAGCTTGGAAAACACGACTGCGTTGCGGCTGCTTTTCGCCACTGTACGGACGGCGAACTTCATCTCCACAGGGTTGACCAGCAGCTCCACATGGTTGTCTTTCCCAAAAGACCGAACACATGTGGTGCTGAACTTGATCCTCTTATCTTGAAACAGTACATAGGGACGGTGATAATTGTCAAAGAATTCACTGCGGGCGATTTCAAAGCCTCTCATATCAAAATCTCCCGGAACCAATGTGATGCTCGAGGGCAGGGATGCATCCGCCTGCTGCTCATCGGGTGGATGGATACTGGCGGACGCTTGGTAATAATCCGACGGCTTAAACCCAGCCCAGCGGGGATTGATGGTCACAAACCCTCTGAGCAGGCCGCTGTCGATTACCCGCAGCTCTGGGAGGATGGAGCGGTTGCCATACTTGGAGTTGTTCAGAAGATGCTGAACCGCAATGAAATCATCTCTGGAAACAATGCCCTCGTGGTGGTTCCGGTAAAGGCTCTGGGGCCTGTCCCCCCGATTCTTCCTGGCCTTGTGGTTCAGATAGTTGGGGGTGAATGTCTTCCGGGTCAGCACATCCCCGCAATGCCGCTCATTGCGAAGGACCTGGACAATGGAGTTGGATGTCCACTTGACATTCCCCAGATAAGTCTTCCTGCCCAGCTCGGTGAGCGCCGCCGCAATGTCGGAGGTGGAATATCCGTACAGATACATATAGAAGATGAGTTTTACCGTGGGAGCTTCATCCGGGTTGACGACCAGGTTTCCATCCGCGTCGTGAGAATACCCCAGCAGCTTGGGCGTCAACGGCAGACCTCCGTCCAGCCGCATCCGCAAGGAGGTCTCCATGCTCCGGCTGCGGATATGAGACTCCTCCTGAGCCATGGTGGCTTGAAACGAAAGCGCCATCTGGGAATCGTCTTTGAGGGAGAAAATGCACTCACTCTCAAAGAAGACCCCGACGGGACTGGGCAGCTCCGCAAGCATACGAACCATGCTGATACAGTCCACCACATTCCGTGCAAAGCGAGACACGCTTTTGGTAATGATCATATCGATTTTCCCGCTGCGGCAATCGGCGATCATGCTGTTGAACTCGTCCCGATGAGCCAGAGAAGTCCCGCTGATTCCCTCATCTGCATAGATTTTGACCAATGTCCAGTTGGGATGATGCACAACAAAATCCTCATAGTATTTCTTTTGCAGCTCATAGGAGGACGTCTGCTGGACATTGTCCGTGGAGACACGGGCATACACGGCGACCCGCTGCCTTATATCATTGTCGTAATAGTCAATAGGCTTTTTGGCCGGAATGAATTCATAGTTCTCCGGGTCAACTTTTGTGTTGATGCGCCGGCGGACCCGTTCTTTTCGCTCCGCAAGCTGTTTTCGTGTGGACTTGTCAATCATGCAGCATTTCCCTCCGGGGTTCGTCATCAGGGAGTATCTTCCAACCGGGATTTGGCAAAAAGTACAGGTCGTGTAGATCCTCTTGATAATAGGAAGCCAGCGTATAAATATCCTCCGAAACGAAGTAAACGCCCACTGGCTTTGGGAGTGCCGCCAAGAGGCGCGTACAGAAAGAGAGTTCGGAGAGTTTCTTCGAGATATTGCTTGCTTTCTGGGTAATGATCAGATCGACCTTTTCATCGTAGCAGTCTTGAAGGAGCCTTGACCACTCCGGGGCGCTCTCCATATTGGGCGCAGTGCTGCCCTCGTCCACATAGAAACCGACAAACATCCAGTTTGGGCAGAGAGCCAGTGTGTCAAGAAATTGCTTTTTATGAGCTGAGAGATAGTCCTCATAGCGGGTCTGGTTAAAGTAGCGGATGTATACCGCCACACGGTAATGTGTTTTGGGAAGCGGGCGTTCCCGCTTGATTTCCTTTAACCAGGCACGATGTTCCGCTAAAAGGGTGTTTCGTTCCGTTTCCCTCTCCAGCAGGAAATCAAATGAGGGCATAACTTCCTGCTCTGACTCTCTATTTTGAACGGTCAGATCTGACATATTTGCTCCCCCTGTGTTATTTCTCTTCCAGGCCATTATATAATCTGCAGACTAATAACAAAATCGACCAGAAGTCAACACCTTGACTTCTGGTCGATAGATGAGAAAAAAAGAAGCGAGCCGGCAATTCCAGCTCGCAATTTTTCAGGTATTGTCATCCCGTCTGGCCATAGTGGATTTCAACTCACGAACAATCTTCAGGATGGAATCCAGCTCCTTGGGAGAGCAGTCGGCCAGCAGCTCGTCAAACTCGCTCTGGTATAGGCTTCTCACCTCCGGCACATCGGGCCGAAGGAGGGAATCAGCAGATACTTGCAGGGCTTCGATGATTCGGATAAAAGTTTCCAACTTCATGCTCGTCTTGCCTTTTTCGATATTGCTGATATGCGGCAGCGAGATATTGGCCTTCGCTGCAAGATCGGCCTGGCTCATCCGGCGATTGATCCGCGCATCTCGAATACGGGAGCCGACTAACTGGCTCTCGGTCAAATCATGTTCCGTCATCGGCTTCCCCCCTCAAATATATTCTCCAGATTATCTATTTCTAAGAGTATATCAACTTGAGGTGAAATTGATATAAGGCCGAGTTGATGATATAATCTAAACACTATAATAAGACTGCAAATTTTTTTTGGAGGTCTTATTATGAGCCTGAACTACAAAGTCATTGGAAAACACATCCGTGAAGTCCGCCAGCGCAACCACCTTTCGCAAGCGATGCTCTCTGAACTGGTGGATAAAACGCCATCTTACATCAGCTACATAGAGAGCGGAATCAAGAGCATGAGCCTTGACACCTTTGTGCTTATCGCCAATGCCTTGGGAGTATCTCCCGACCGGCTTTTGATGGAGCAAGTCACCAGCACTGAACGGTGCGCCAGCGAAGAAATCGCTCTACTCCTTTCGGATTGCAGTACCTATGAGATGCTGATTCTCCTGGATGTTATAAAATCGTTGAAAGCTTCCTTGAAAGAGCATCAAGGCAGATACGGTAAACCAGACAACTTTGATTTTACCGTCTGAACCTGAGAAAGCAATCAACCGGAAGTCACGAGCATTGACTGCCAGTCGATCTATGCCAGTAAAGCTGGATATATTTTTGGAACAGTGGATATGTTTTTGGAAAGTCCCGGATATGGGTCTTCCGAGTTGGTATAATGAAAAAAGAAAGGTGGAATGACCAATGATCTATTACACAGGTGATATCCACGGAGACCCCTATGAGGTCATACAGTTTTGCGACAGCAAGAAGCTGACAGAGCAGGATACTCTGGTTCTGCTTGGAGATGTAGGAGCGAACTACTACCGAAACCGGCGAGACACAGAGATGAAGAAAGTTCTTACCGCCGTAAAGCCGACGATGCTCTGCATCCACGGCAACCATGAGATCCGACCGGCCAGCCTCCCTTCCTATCGGACGAAGCAGTGGAACGGCGGGACAGTCTGGGTAGAGGAAGCCTTTCCCCGTCTGCTGTTTGCTATGGATGGTGAGATCTTTAATCTGGAAGGTCTCCGACACTTGGTCATCGGCGGAGCTTACAGCGTGGACAAATTCTACCGGCTGGCCAGAGGTTACGGCTGGTGGCCGGATGAGCAGCCTTCCCAGAAGATCAAGGACAAGGTTGTCCAGACACTGGATACCTGCGGGTGGCAGGTAGATACCGTCCTCTCCCACACCTGTCCCTATCCGTATGAGCCGCGGGAAGCCTTTCTTCCGATGATCGACCAGAGTACCGTGGACGACTCTACCGAGAAATGGCTGGAGGAGATCGAGCGGAAACTCAAATACGGCCACTGGTTCTGTGGGCACTGGCATATCGACAAGCATATCGACCGGATGCACTTTCTCTTCCACAGCGTGGAGGCTGCGCCGCAGCTCTTGACGGGAGGGGACACATTATGACAGAGGAAGAAAGACCGGAGGCCAAGGAGCAGGAGGCGTGCTTTGCCGCAATCCGTGAGATCGTCCAGGAGATTTCCCGCCTAATGGACGCCGCATATCAGCAATACAGCCGTTTGGTAGAGCAGGTGTTGAACGGCAGTATCACTGAGGAGCGGGAGATCGAGCGAATCATGGACGGGCTTGTGGACTTCGGAGATGATCCGAGGCTCCTTGAACTGTACAAAACCCTATGCCGCCATGTCTATTACAAATACCCCGCTCTTGTGGGAGAGCACACTGCCCTCTTCCGGCTCCAGTTTGAGGAAACGGAGGATGGGGATACGGATACGGAGGAGGTGAAAACATGAAAGCGCCGGAGATCAAGCACTACATCAACTGGCTGGGTCGGGTGGAATACCGAAACATCAACTGCTCCTTCACCTATGACGAGACATCCTATGCGGCCATCGACCGGATCTTCCACCTTCTCCACCGGCTGGAGCCAGGCCCGGAGAACACAAGCTGGGAACTATGGCTCCGTGCGGAGCGAGGTACCATCGAAGACTTCGGCAGCTTTGAGGAGCTGCGGGAGGACGGCCAGGTGGAGAGCTTTGAGGAGTTTGAAACCTGGTGGCATTCTGAGTTCCCGGAGGAGGCAGCGTGGTTCCACTTTGCCGCCGGCGAGGATCAGGAGATCGGGTATCGGGCAATATTCTTGGGGCATCGGCATGTGCTGGAAGTGGATGGCCGCAGAGAACGTTCCTTCCCCAACGACATCTCCAAATTCACCGCTTGGCTGGAGGAGGCGGTACGGGACGCCGTTCAGATGGTGGAGACCGGCTCTTATCAGGGACTGGTGGAGCGGGAGCTGCCCATCTGGCATCGAACCGGAACCATCCTGCGCCGGGATCTGTGGAGGGTATTCCCTCAGTGGAAAGAGGAGTTCTTCCAGGACTTCTCCCAGCAGGAGATGGAGGAGTTTCTCACCTCGGCGGTGGGGTATCCTTTGGAAAAAAACAAGCGGCTTCCATCCATGACCGCAAACGACTTCTATCGCTTCTGTGCCCTGGGCTATCGGGCTATGGGTTACACCGGAACGGAGAAATCGGAAAAAGAGCAGTACGCCCTCCACGCCGATGGGCGGGACGAGGGACTGTCCAAGCTGGACGGAGATTCCCCTGAAGCCTTTGCTCGGTGGCTGAAAGAGCGTCCCCGCACCGGTCACCCCTGGGAGGTATGCCGGGGCGGCAACAGCGCCCACATCGACTGCATCGTACACCAAGATGCGCATGGCTACTATCTGGTGGTGGCCGGTCTTGCGGAGACCCGGACGATTGAGGCGGTCCGTTTCTTCCTGGCACTTCATCGGGCAGGCGTTCCCGTATGCATCCGAAACGCAGAGAAACTGAAGGCCCGCCTGACCGGAGCGGAGTCCATCGGCATCGTGCCGGAGGGAGTCTTTCCTGCTTACTGCCACGCCAGGTTTCCGGGAGAGGACATTGTCGATTTTATGAATCTGCCTCGGGAACATCAGGATGAGCTTGCAAAATACTGCCGATGGCAGCCAATCCCGGTTCCAAGGATGAAGAAAGAAGGTGAAACCCCATGATCTTCTTTACCTCTGACCTGCATCTCGGTCACGAAAACTGCATCCGCCTTTGCAACCGGCCCTTTTCCAGTATCGAGGAGATGGACGAAACCCTCATCGAAAACTGGAACCACAAGGTCACAGGGAAGGATACCGTCTATATCCTCGGCGACCTGATCTACCGCAGCCAAAAACCGCCGGAGGAATACCTGCGGCGGCTGCGGGGGAAGAAACATCTCATCCTTGGGAATCATGACAGGGGATGGATCAGGAGTTGTCAGACGGAACAGTTCTTTGAAAGTGTCAATAACCTATTGTATGTCGCAGACGGGAAGCGGCAGTATACACTCTGCCACTACCCCATGATGTCTTGGCCTCACATCATGCGCTGCTACATGGTCTTTGGCCACATCCACGGCAACACCGACGCGGATTACTGGCCGCTCATCCAGGCAAACGAGAGAATGCTGAATGCCGGAGTGGATGTCAATCACTTCGAGCCGGTCACCTTTGAGGAGATGGAGGCCAACAATCTTCTGTATAAAGGTCAGTCAAAATCTGGGCTTGAGGTGCAGCCGTGAGACATAAAAGAGGCTTTTATGAGGCAGCTCCTGTAGCCGGTTCCATCGCACGGCAGGACTGGAGGCACATGATGGAACGAGCCAAGCGAAACGGCCTCTCTCTCCAGTCCCAAAAAGGAAGCACCGGGCTGCTGTTCTCCGTGAGAATCCTCGCTCCCATTTTGGATGGAGGTCTGCGGCATATCGTTCTGGCATCGATCCAGTACAGTCTGGGGAGGCACACCTATATGCCCACCATAGTCGCGGAATTCACCTGCCGGAACCTGCGCCGTCTGGACGAAGCTACCCGTTCCGCAGCTGTGGCAGAGATCAGCGCACATTTGAACCGATATGGAGAACAGGAGCCATATCCCCGAGTGTGGTATAGCCTGAGCCGGACGCTAACATCTGGCAAGATTAAAGAAGACGATAGGAGGAAGAAAAGGATGCCGATTTTACAACCTCTGGAAAGCATGGAACGCATCTCACGCCAGGCACTGGCAGATGACCTGGACACCGTGTTGGAAAGGATAAGCCGCGAGAACATCGGGCTGGTGATCACCGAGGAAGGCAAAGATGACCTGGTTCTCTGCCCAGCCTCCTGGTTCAATCTTGACTATGTGGATGACTTTTCCTGTGTCATCAACAGCGCCCTCCGCTATGCCATGCGCAATGAAGATGAGGAGAGTGCGGTGGTTGTCCAGTATCTTCGCCGCCACTACCAGCTGTTCGATGAAAAGACGCTTTCGGTGGCTGTCGCCGATCTGGAGCGGGAACTGAACCAGCCGATAGCGCCCCTCAAGCAGCCGCAGATCTGGAAGGAGATCCAGGAGCTGTTCCGGCAGCGACTGGACGAGTTGCGGAAGGAATCTCCGGAAGGCGAGGAAACGCACCATGGATGAAAAGCGATATGAGCTCGTGGAAATCCAAGTAGATGCGGAGCTTCTGGAGCAACTGGAAGCGGTAATCGCCCCGATGGGGCTGACGCCAGAAATGTTGGCTGTGAAGTTCTTCGAGTTCTGCGTCGATCCCGCTACTCAGGAGTTGGCCATCTCCTTGCTTCTGAAATGGAAAGCCGAACAGGAAGCGGAGGGGGAGAATCTGGGAGGGGGACTTTAATGCTATCCAAGGAAACCTTCTGCGAAGCCCTGCGAAAGATCCAAGCGCAAAAGGATCGAGATGAACAGTTCAGTAAGGCACTCACTCTGATGGGAGACGGACATTTCGTATTTGAGGGCGGAGCGCCGCTTCTTGCCGCCTTGCTGGATGTACTGAAGGAAGCAGTCAACGACCAGTACGACTATATCAGCTGGTGGCTTTACGATGCCGCTCCAGACTATGAAGTCTGGACCGATGATGAAAAAACTAAGTGGTGCCTGATGGAACCGGAAGCCCTGTATGATTTCATCCGGGATGAATGTCAGGGCTGAGTGGTAGCGTCTTCCCAAATTCGTTCAAGGAGGTCAAATCAGATGTCTAAGTGCTGCCTATACTGCCGGGTAGATGGAGCGTCTACGGAAAGCAACCGTCTCGCCATAAACCAGCAGCTCACCGCACTCCGAAGCCTCGCCAGACAGCTTGGCTTTTCGATTTCCACCGAGATGCTCCAATATGAGAGCGGCTTGGACGCAAACCGCCAGAGCATTCGAACGCTGATCCGTGATGCACGACATGGAGTCTATGACCGGGTGCTGGTGATGAACGGCGACCGTCTGGCTCGTGACGCCGAAGGTTTGGCGGCGATTGGAGAAAAATTGACCGCAGCAGGAGTCCGGGTCTATTGCCCAGATGGCGAAATTGATCTGGCCCCCGCATATTCTCATGGTTATTTCCGGGTGGCGACGATGGAACAGACCATGTGATTGGGAAAAGTTCCCGTCCCACCGCTCTTCCACGGCCAAAGAAAATGCGGTATAATAAAGGAACCACATACACCAGACCGGGAAAGTCGGTCATTCCGGCAGGAAGGAGATGTTGCCATGCGCTCATTCGAGGAAAAGAAAAGAGAGATTGAGAGGGTCCTTGGGGTATTCCAGAACTACATTGAAGGCTCTGAACTGCTCGATGTGGTCTATTCGAAAAAGTTCGGGTATGTTCTGCTTGGCCTGCCTGCGGCGGATTCCATTGATGACTCCGATGTAACACGACTGGAAGATCCCGAAACATTGGTGAAAGAGATCTATCAGAATCTCGCATACGACTTTATGGAGCAGGAAGGGCACAGCAAGGATTACACGGAAGCCACCAATCTGGAAAAGCGAGCTATGCGGGAATGGATGAAAGAGTACACGGATCAGCTGCCGGAATACAACTACTTGCTGGACGAACTCCTTGGATGATGTGTCCGATGAAGCAGGCGCTTCCCTCAGTCAATCTTTTGGCATGGATAAAGCGGACATCTTTTTTGGTCGAACACTAAAATTGACCCTCGGGTGGAAAATCCGTAGCCATCGCAGCGAAAATGGCAAAAAAATAATGGGTGAAGACCCGCAAAGCCTTCAAAATCATGGATTTCCGCAAATATCTCAATTGGTCTTACACTCCATAAAGCACCTGATTTCTCATGAAATCAGGTGCTTTTCCGCGCATCGGTGCGGCCGGCGGCCGCGGGGCTTCTCCATGCCGCCGGGCCGGACGGAATCCCGGGCAAATCCTGAACGGCGGGGGCGGTATGTTCTTGCATTTTCCACTGAATGTGCTACAATAAAATTGGATTTGGCAAGAAATACAAAAGCTGCCTTTGCGGTGAAAAAATTTACAGAAAAGGGTGACGCAGAGCAATGGAATGGACGATGACAGCCAACGCGCCCGGTCAGGTCTGTCTGATGCAGGGCAATGAAGCCATCGTGCGCGGCGCACTGGAGGCCGGGATCAATTTCGCGGCCTCTTATCCCGGTTCCCCTTCGTCTCAGGTGTTGGGAATGCTGGGCAAGGTGGCGAGAGAGCGAAATTTCTACGCGGAGTGGTCCACCAATGAGACCTGTGCCATGGAGGCCTGCATCGGGGCCTCGCTGGCCAACGCGCGGGCGCTTTGTATCGTGAAGCAGAACGGACTGCTGTTCGCGGCGGACGCGATTCACTGCGGCGCGCAGCACGGTGTGAAGGGCGGGATGGTCATTGTCACCTCGGACGATCCCAGCGCCCACTCCAGCACCAACGAATTCGACTCCCGGTATCAGGCCATGTCCGCCAACATCCCCATGCTGGAGCCCACCAGCATGCAGGAGACCAAGGACATGGTGCCCTATGCCTTTGCGCTGTCTGAGCGGACGCACCAGATGGTGATTATCCGCCTGACCACCCGGGTCTGCCACGGCCGGGGCAACGTGGTTTTGGGCGAGCTGCCGGAGAAGCCCCACCAGATGAGGCAGGTGGGCGAATGGGACCGCATGGTCTGTGTGTCCTATCTGCGCGGCGCCATGCTTCAGAAAATGGATCTGCTGCGCCAGGAGTTTGAAAGCTGCCCCTATAACCGCTATACCGGCCCCGACCATCCCAGGGAGCTGGTGGTGGCCGGCGGCACCGGCCGCCTGTACGGCCAGGAGGCCATTCGCCGCCTGGGCGTGGGCGGCCGGGTGGGCCTGCTGAGCCTGGCCACCCTCTGGCCCCTGCCGGAGAAGACCATCCTGCGGCACCTGGAGGGCGTGGAAAAGGTGCTGACCCTGGAAGAGGTGGACCCCGTTCTGGAGCGCAATCTGCAGGCCATCGCCGGTGCCCACCGGCTGAAGATCGTGTTCTCCGGACGGGAGGACGGTGCCCTGCCCAAGATCGGCGAGCTGGATCCCGACAATGTGGCCCAGGCCATTTCGGCGCTGACGGGGGTGCGGCTGCCTGAAAAGAAGATCGCCTCGCGGGAGCCCTTGATCGAGCGGGAGCTGACCTTCTGCGCCGGCTGTCCCCATCGCGCCACCTTCCACATTCTGAAGAAGGTGCTGCGGCAGGAGAAGCACCCCGGCATTGTTGTCGGCGATATCGGCTGCTATATCATGTCCGGCCAGGCCGCCGGCCAGTACGCCTTCCAGGCGTGCAACTGCATGGGCTCCGGCATCAATCTGGCGGAGGCCCTGGGACAGCTGACCCACTACGGCCTGGACCAGAAGGTGGTCACGGTGTGCGGCGATTCCACCTTCTTCCACACCATCCTGCCCGGACTGGTGAACGCCACCTATCACAACGCCAACATGCTGCTGATGGTGCTGGACAACTCCGCCACCGCCATGACCGGTTTCCAGCCCCACCCCGCCACCGGCATCACCGCCATGGGCGACCGGGTGCCCGCAATGGACATCCAGAAGATCGTGGCGGGCATCGGCTGCAAGGCCGAGGTGGCCGATCCCTTTGACGTGGCGGAGGCGGAGAAGACCATCCGCCGCCTGCTGCATACGCCGGGCATGAATGTGCTGATCATGCGCCAGCCCTGTGCCACGCTGATGAGCAAGCAGAAAAAGCGCCCGGTGCGGGTGTATGTGGATCAGAGCGTGTGCCTGGGCGACGGCTGCGGCTGCGACAAGTACTGCAGCCGTGTCTGGGGCTGCCCCGGCAACACCTGGGACTTCAAGAACAACAAGGCTTACATCGACCCCGTGACCTGCGTGGGCTGCGGCGTCTGCGCCAAGCTGTGCCCCAGCGGCGCCATCAAGGTGGAAGGCGGTGAGGAAGCATGAAAACGCTGAAATTCGATCCTTTGAATATCGTCATCTGCGGCATCGGCGGCCAGGGCAATGTTCTGGCCTCCGAGGTGGTCGGCAGCGCCATGACCGACCGGGGATACCGGGTGGCCATCGGCGAGACCTACGGCGCTTCCCAGCGGGGCGGCTCCGTGATGAGCCACGTCCGCGTGTCCCGGGACAAGGAGCTCAGCGTGCTGATCCCCTCGGGAGAGGCCCATATGATCATCGGTTTTGAGCCGCTGGAGACCCTGCGCATGACCCGCAAGTACGCCGGCCCTGACACCACCATCGTCTACGATCCCCGCCCGGTGTATCCGCTGGGCGTGCTGCAGGGCATCCAGCAGTATCCCGATCAAGAGGCCCTGGCGGCGGAGATCGCGGCCCTGTCCGCGGCGGCCTATCCCGTTCCCGCGGCGGATATCGCCATGGAGGTGGGGGATTCCCGGGCCGCCAACATCGCGCTGCTGGGCGCCTTTACACAGCTGCCGGACGCGCCCCTGAGCCGGGAGGATCTGGAGAGGATCCTGGCCCAGCGCTTCAAGGGCGCCGTGCTGGAGATGAATCAGCGGGCCTTTGCCAAGGGCTGCGCGGCGGTCAATGGGAAGGAGGCTTGAGGTTGATGATCACAGTGACGCTGCTCCACCCCACCGTGGAGGGCCGGACGCTGACACTGGAGCTGCCCCGGCAGACCCGGTTTTCCCAGCTGACCGACATGCTGTATGAGCGGGATTTCGTACAGAGACAGAAGCCCGGCTACCGCTATTTGTATCAGGATCACCTTTGCGGCATGGCCCATGAGCTGGGAGACTACATTCCGGAGACCGCGTCCAGGATGGAACTGAAGGTTTTTGACCTTCCGGTCATCATGGTGTGAGGAGGGAGAACGATGTTAAGTACGATCGCATTGGATACCCAGGTCGTCAAGCCCGGTCTCTGCACCGGCTGCGGCGCCTGCCAGGGCATGTGCCCCTACTGGGACTCCGTGGAGGGCCGGACCCTCTGCTATTTCGACTGCGAGCGGAAGTCCGGCCGCTGCCAGAGCTTCTGCCCCCGGATGCCCACGGATCTGGACGCCCTGCGGAAGCGGTTTTTCCCCGAGGACACCATCCTGCCGGAGATCGGCCCGTTTCGGGGGCTGTATCTGACCCGGGCGGCCGATCCCGCCATCCGGGCGGGCGCCCAGCACGGCGGCACCATGACCGCCCTGGTGAAGCTTGCCATGGAGGAGGGCCTGATCGACGCCGCGGTGCTGACCCGCTCCCACGGCGGCCTGGAGCCGGAGGGGGTCCTGGCCGCCACGGCGGAAGAGGTCCTCGCCTGCTCCGGCAGCAGCTTTCAGGTGCCGCCCACCCTGGCGGTGCTGAACAGGGCCCTGAAAGAGGACCGCTATCACAGCATCGGCGTGGTGGGCACGCCCTGCAAGACCCTGGCGGTCTATAAGATGATGGCCAAGCCGCTGCCGGAGAACGACAACCACGCCGGCAGCATCGGCATGGTGTTCGGCCTGTTCTGCGGCTGGGGCCTGGACTGGGAGGGCATCCGGGACCTGACGGCCAGGCACGCCGATCCCGCCCGGGTGTCCCACATGGACATCCCCCCCAGCAAGTACCACGCGCTGGAGCTGCGGGAGGACGGCGGGACCGTGTCCGTGGATCTGGACGAGGTAACGCCCCTGGTCCGCTCCGGCTGCCATTACTGCACCGACATGACCGCGGAATTCGCCGACCTCTCCGTGGGCGGCGCCCGGAGCGCCGACGGCTGGGACGTGGACAAGGGCTGGAACCAGGTGATCGTCCGCTCCGAAAAAGGCGCGCGGCTGCTGGCGCTGGCCCGGGAAAAGGGCGTCCTGGAATTCAAGGACGTGCCGGAGACGGGCCTGGACAAGCTGAAGGGGGCCTCCCTGGGCAAAAAGCGCACCGGCGTGCGGAATCTGCGCCGGCTCACCGGGAGCGAGGAAGATCTGGGGTATCTGAATCCCAGCGCGGAGCTGTTCAGGGACCTGTAAAAGCGGAGCGGCCCCGTCCTCCGGGCGGATGTCCGGAGGACGGGGCCTGTCATGTCCGGCCCGGGCCGCCGGGGAGATAAAAATGGGCGGGATTTTATGCCGCCGCCATTTTTCGTGTTGCAATTTTGAAAAGCGTCTGGTATAATACCAACCAGACACGCGGCTGTAGTTCATTGGTAGAACGGCAGCTTCCCAAGCTGCATAGGGGGGTTCGATTCCCCTCAGCCGCTCCAGCTCAGAAATTCCCTGTTTGGCACGAAGCCCCGCCTTGCGGCGAGACTTCTTAGCCGGACAGGGAATTTCTTCGCTTTCGGCCGCGACCCGCCTTGCTGGGCTCGCGGCCGAGTGGCGGGGCCCGGGCCGCCGGGGCGCCTTATGTTACAGTTGGCGGCAAATACACATATCATTATAATAGTGCGTCAAGGGCGTTTTGGCTTATTTTTGAAGGGCTAAAACGCCCTGCTTTTTCGAAATTATAGGATATTTCTGGCGAAAATGCCGGAAAACAGGACATCTGGATTTTATACGCAGTTTTGTTACAGTCACGTTACAAAACATTGCGATTTGTTGACTTTGCCGTTGACGGCGTGGTATATTCATCGTGCGGAACGGAGTGTCCGGATGGCCTGTCCCGGCATAGATACGGGGTCGGCTAGCCACTGTATGTGCGCCGGAAACGGCCCATGGCCGCCCTGTTTCGCAAAAATATGGCGGCTCTTCACCGCCAAATCTAAAAGGAGGAAAAACCATGAAGAAGTTCCTTTCTCTGGTTCTGGCTCTGGTAATGACCATGTCCCTGGTCACCATCAGCGCCGGAGCCAAGGACTTCACGGATGACGAGAAGATCACCTATGATGAAGCCGTCGCCGTGATTTCCGAAATTGGTGTCGTCGACGGTTACGAAGACGGCAACTTCAACCCCCAGGGCTCTCTGACCCGTGGCGCGGCTGCCAAGATCATCTGCAACATGATCCTGGGCCCCACCACCGCCGCTGAGCTCCACGCGGACACCGCTCCCTACAAGGACGTGCCCACCAACCACACCTTCGCTGGCTACATTGCCTACTGCGCGAAGGAAGGCATCATCAGCGGCTACGCTGACGGCACCTTCCGTCCCGCCGGCACCCTGACGGGCTATGCCTTCATGAAGATGCTGCTGGGCGCTCTGGGCTATGACGCCTCCATCGAGGGCTACACCGGCGCCAACTGGTCCATCAACGTTGCCAAGCAGGCTCTGGCCATCGGCCTGAACAAGAGCCTGGAGGGCGACTTCAATGGCATCAAGGCCGTCAACCGTGAGGAGGCCGCTCTGTACGCTTTCAACACCCTGAAGTCCGACCTGGTGGAGTATGACACCACCATCTCCACCACCATCAACGGCCAGACCGTGACCATCGGCAACTCTCAGGCCAAGGCTCAGAAGTGGAACAACTCCGCCACCCGCATCAACAACATCGAGAACGACGAGTACATCCAGTTCGCTGAGCAGTACTTCAACAAGCTGGTGCTGGATCCCACCACCGATGTGTTCGGCCGTCCCGCCCGCGAGTGGACCTGGAAGGGCACCGAGATCGGCACCTACATCAACCATGACCTGCTGGTCGCTTCTTACACCGAGAAGGTCACCGGCAAGGACCTGTATGACCTGCTGGGCAAGTCCGTTGTCGAAGACAAGGACTATGACTTCGCCATCTATGTTGACGGTGAGACCGAGTCCAAGTTCCTGGGCGATGCTTACTTCAACGAGACCGCGATGAACAAGAACAACAAGAACAAGGTCGGCGAGACCGGCGACGGCGTCCTGACCGAGGTCTATCAGGATTCTGATGCCAAGGAAGTCACTGTTGCCATCATCAACACCTACCTGGCCAAGGCCCGCGCTGACTACAGCGAGAAGAAGGAGACTGCTTCTTTCGATGTCTACGGCATCGACAACAAGAACACCACCGCTTCTCCCGTCTACGTGAAGACCCTGACCGACAACGCCACCGACGTTGAGATCCTGGACGCTTCCAGCGACGACTTTGACGTGAAGGACGTTGCCGAGGACGAGATCTACCTGGTCACCGTGGCCGAGGGCGAGCTCCAGAGCGTTGAGAAGGCCGAGTCCGTTGAGAGCGCCACTCTGAGCGCTTTCTCCAAGGGCAGCTACGTTGTGGCCGACGGCACCAAGTACGAGTACGCCGACACCGTGGAGTATGATCCCGAGGTCCTGGACGAGTACACCAGCGTCAACAGCACCATCAACCTGAAGGACCTGTCCTACAACATCTATCTGGACCAGTACGGCTACATGATCGGCGTTGAGCTGGTTGAGGATCCCGACAACTACGTGTTCGTCACCGGCATCGACAAAAACGGCAGCATGCTGTCCAATGTGAAGGCCGACGTCAACGGTATCTTCATCGACGGCACTGTGGAGACCTTCAAGGCCGACCTGACCAAGTCTGGTTCTCCCAACGCTACCGGCGCTAACACCGATGCTCTGATCAACACCTGGTGCACCTACACCGTGGACAAGAACGGTGTGTACACCCTGAAGGTGGTCGGCAATGCTTCTCAGATCACCAACAAGAACAAGATCGCGCAGTATCATGCCAATGCTTCTGATTATGAGATCGACAAGAAGCATGTCTCCCTGCCTGGCGCCGCCGTTGGCAATGAATATGCCAATGTCTACGGCAATGACGACACTGTCTATCTGACCGCCGAGCTGAAGCGCATCAACGACAAGGTCGCCATCACCGACGTGGAGAATGTCACCACCGGCGTCAAGAACGCTAATCTGACCGCTTACACGGAGGCGGACGTCAAGGCTCTGAAGAACGAGTTTGATGGCGCTCCCAGCGGTACAGCTACTGGCTGGTCCTCCGGCGTCTACACCCTGTTCAAGAATAACGGCTACATCATTGCTACCGTCGTGGTTGGCAAGGACGACGCCGCTTCCAAGAACCTGGTCTATGTGAACAGCGACGACGTGGAGCTGGAGACCTACGATTCCACCAACGATGAGTGGACCTGGAACCGCAAGGTCATCGCCGACGGCGTTGAGACCGAGATCCAGGAGAAGGGCGACACCCTGACCTATCTGAATGACATGAACGAGAACGAGTGGTATCAGGTGAAGTACAACGCCGAGGGCTATGTTATCGGCATCGTGAGCATGGCCGATCTGGGCCTGGCCGCCAATCTGGGCGCTGGCTTCGTCAATGGTACTCCCGCTGGCTCTCAGGTCGCTTCTGTTCCCGTCGCTATCAATGCGGCTGGCGTTGACACCGTCCTGTATGCCAACGACCGTTTCCAGGATGTCAACGAGGGTCCCTATCTGAAGGGCAGCACCCTGTATGTGGACACCCGGAACAACACCGGCATCTTTGTGGCTGAGGACGTCAAGGCTGTCCTGATCCAGAAGAACGACAACAAGAAGACCACCTCTTACGAGGAGGGCGTTGACAACCTGGAGCGCATGCTGGAGGACCTGAACGAGGATTCCGACGGCTTCGACTACATCGTCAGCGCTGTGATCGAGGATGGCGCCGCTAAGGTTGTTGTTATCCTCGACAAGAATGAGACCGGCAATGCTGGCGATGACCGCGAGCCCAACTCCGACATCATCGTCATCGTGAACGGCACCGAGTATGCTGTTGACGGCGGCACTGTCCGCGACCAGGCCAAGGCCCTGAAGGCCGAGCTGGAAGCTCTGGGCTATGAGGATGTCGTGGTCGAGGTTTCCGGCAACCGGATCAGCAAGGTTGAGGGCTATGATGATGGCATCAAGGTCACCTTCACTCCCGCTAGCGACTTCGTGGCTGCTGCTGACAGCGCCGCTCTGGCGGCTGCCCTGGACAGCGGTGATACCATCTACCTGGGCGATGGCGAGTATACGCTGAGCAAATCCTATTTGGATGCTGTTGACGATCTGACCATCGTCGGCACCGGCAAGACCACCATCAAGACCTCCGGCATTGCTCTGAAGGGTGACGTGTCCGTCTCCGGCGTGACCTTCGATGTCGAGGGCACCGGCGCTTACGCTCTGGTGTACAATGACACCTCCTTCACTGAGGATGTTGTGATCGACATTCAGAACTGCGTCTTCAATGTTGAGGACAACATGGGCATCTACATTGGCGGCACCTCCTATGAGATCACCGGCTCCATCAAGGGCTGCACCTTCAACGTGGACAGCAGCGCTTACGCCGCCATCGGTGTTGACTGCAATACCGTGAATGCCAACACTGCCATCACCATCAGCGGCAACTCCTTCAATGGCATCGGCACCGCTGGCTGTGATGTTGAGCGCTTTGGCGACACTGGCACCCATGTGATCGTCACTGGTGCTAATGTTGCTAACAAGTAAGTTGTTCGGCATTAAAACCATCCCACAGCAAAAGAAGGCCCCCGGACTTCGGTCCGGGGGCCTTTCCCTGCCCAGCAGATTTTCATATTTCCAAACCGGCCCGGGACAGAGCCCGAACCGGCCCCCGCAAAACCAAAGGGAGGACGCCCAAGGCGTCCTCCTTTTTCCGCGATGTAAGAAATCAGTCCTCGCACAGGCCGGCGGTGATGATGGCCATGGAGTAGACCTCCTGGGCGTTGCAGCCCCGGCTGAGGTCGTTGATGGGGGCGTTCAGGCCCTGCAGGATGGGGCCGTAGGCCTCAAAGCCGCCCATGCGCTGGCAGATCTTGTAGCCGATGTTGCCGGCGTTGATGTCGGGGAAGATGAAGGTGTTGGCGTGGCCAGCCACCTGGGAATCGGGGCACTTGGTGTGGGCCACCCGGGGGGACACGGCGGCGTCAAACTGCAGCTCGCCGTCGATGGGCAGCTCCGGCGCGGCGGCCTTGGCCTTGGCGCAGGCGTTGCGCATCTTGTCCACGTCCTCGCCCTTGCCGGAGCCCAGGGTGGAATAGCTCAGGAAAGCGACCTTGGGATCGATGCCGAAAACCTTGGCGGTAGCGGCGGTCTCCAGGGCGATCTCCACCAGCTCATCCTCGGTGGGCTTGATGTTGATGGCGCAGTCGCCCATGGCCAGGACCTCCCGGTCGCCGGTGGCGGAGGGACGGACCAGGATGAAGCAGGAGGACACGATCTTGCTGCCGGGCTTGGTCTTGATGATCTGCAGGGCGGGACGGACGGTGTCGGCGGTGGAGTAGGTGGCGCCGCCCAGCAGGGCGTCGGCGTAGCCCATCTTCACCAGCATGGTGCCGAAGTAGTTGGCCTGCATCAGGGCGGCGCGGCACTGCTCCTCGGTCATTTTGCCCTTGCGCAGCTCCACCATGGTGGCGACCATCTTGTCCATGTCGGCAAAGGTCTTGGGGTCGATGATCTCGGCGCCCCGGATGTTGAAGCCGATCTCCTCGGCGGCGGCCTGGATCTCCTGCTCGTCGCCCACCAGGACGGGGGTCAGGAACGTGCCGGACAGCAGACGGGCGGAGGCCTCCAGAATGCGGGGGTCGGTGCCCTCGGTGAAGACGATCTTGCGGGGGTGGGCCTTCAGCTTTTTGATCAAGAATTCAAACATTACCATTCCTCCAAATAATCAGTCTGGGCAGAAATTCATACCAATTTCATTATACACGCCTGACTTGCGGGGTCAATCAAAAAATAAAAATATGATGACAAAAATTTACGGTTTCGTCATGAATCTTTCTGTCGAATGTGCAAAACTAACAGAATCGGCCCCGGGGAAACGGCGGGCCCCGCCGGGGGAACCCCCTGGAATCCGGCACGTTTGGGAAGGGACAGGGGGTTGACGGGGCTGTGAAAAAGAGGTATGATAAGAACGGTAACAAATTGTAACTTTTTCGGTACTTTGTGCATAACAGGAGATTTATGAGTCAGGATTCAAGAAAGAAAGAGCCCCGGGCGGGGCGCGGCAGGCGGGAGAGCGGCAGAGAGCAGCCCGCCCGGAAAAGCGCGGCGGCCATTGCCGCCTGGGAGGAATCCCCGCCCTCCCGGCACCGGGACGGGGCCGCCCGGAGGGACGCGGGAGACGAAAGGGTCTCCCTGCCGGCGCTGTACCGGGGCATGAAGCGGCGGATCAGGCGCGTGCGCCGCCGCTGGCGGCAGATCGTCCGGGAGGAGCGCAGGCGCAATTTCCCGGAGTCCGAGCGGGCGCCCATCCAGTTTCTGCTGTTTGCCTGGAATATGCTGCCCATGCTGGGCAGCCTCTTGCGGGAGCATACCTGGGGCCGCCGCAAGCAGGCGTTCCACCGGTCGGAGCGCATGGCCACGCGGATGGGAAAGCACAGGCTCCACCCCGCTGTGTTTATGGGCATCGGCTGCGCCCTGGCCGCCGTTGTGTTCGTCTGCTCGGTCTACACCTTCGGCACCACTGTCAGCTATGACGGAGAGGTGATCGGCGCGGTGTCCTCCCAGTCCACGGCGGAGGAGGCCCGCTCCAATCTGGAGAAGGTCACCGCCAGGACGCTGGGCGAGAGCTTTACCATCGACGATTCCCTGATCCAGTACTCCTCCGGCCTTTTGAAGCGGCAGGACCTGGTGGACGGGGAGACCTTTGAGGAGAACCTCTCCGAGGAGATCGGCCTTGTGACCTCGGCCTACTGCCTGTACGTGGACGGCGAGCGCATCGGCGCCACGCCCTACGAGGGCGCGCTGGAGGAGCTGTTGGACCAGATCCGGGACGCCTCCACCAATGAGGATACCATTTCCTGCGAGTTTGCCGAGGATGTGGAGATCAAGCAGGAATTCGTGCCCAGCGCGGATATCATGAACCTGGGCTATCTGGCGGAAAAGCTGTACAGCACCAAGACCGCCGAGGTGACCTACGAGGTGAAAAAGGGCGACACCTGGTCCGAAATCGCGGAGGATCACGGCCTGAGCTCCAAGGAGCTGCTGGCGCTGAACCCCGGCTATAACATCGACAAGCTGCAGATCGGAGAAGTGCTGACGCTGTCGGCCTCCGTCCCCTATCTGACCATGACGGTGGTGCAGCGGGAGCGGTACGTGGAAGACGTGATGTACGAGATCGAATACACGGACACCGCCAGCCTTTACAAGGGCGACTACAAGGTCACCTCCGCCGGCGTGTACGGCGCCGCCGATGTGGTGGCCACGGCCACCTATGTCAACGGCGAGGAGACCGAGCGCACGGTGCTGTCCTCCGTCACGCTGCGGGAGCCTGTCACCGAGCAGCGGCTCCGGGGCACCACGGAGCGGCCCACCTGGCATCCCACCGGCACCTTCCGCTGGCCGGTCTCCGGTCGCATCACCTCTTACTTCGGCGGGCGGAAGTCCCCCGGCGGCATCGGCTCCACCAACCACAAGGGCATCGATATCGCGGCGCCGCGGGGCACGCCGGTCTACGCGGCGGACGGCGGCACCGTGACCTACGCCGGCTGGATGAGCGGCTATGGATATCTGGTCCGCATCAACCACGGCAACGGCTACGAGACCTATTACGGCCACAACAGCAGCCTGACCGTCTCGGTGGGGCAGCATGTCTACAAGGGCCAGCAGATCGCAAGGGTCGGCTCCACCGGCAATTCCACCGGCAACCACTGCCACTTTGAGGTCCGCTATAACGGCGTGGCCAGAAATCCGCTGAATTACCTGTAAGACCGGCGGCTATGGAATTTGAAATTTGAAATTTGAAAGACGCCCCGGAGCTCCAACGTGCTCCGGGGCGTCAGTCTGTCAAAAAACCTGATGGATCGGAGAAGAGGCAGGAAAAGCAAGGGGAGTACGAGGGGACGGGAGTCCCCTCGTGTTGGATCG
>ENA-UOJC01001250-UOJC01001250.1-human-gut-metagenome-genome-assembly--contig:-C104-NODE-1250-length-36459-cov-8.750797_pt1 | contig 36459 bp, 28 predicted proteins | sample MGYA00242339_ERZ723886 | MGnify/ENA metagenome assembly ERZ723886 | reverse complement strand
CGGACAGCGTCGCAGACGCGCTTTTTGGTCTCCACTCACATTGCTTCGCAATATGCGTTCCGCCCCACGCAAGCGTGAAGCTTCCTTTTTGCGGTTCGCCGCCCGGTCGCGCACAAAAAGGAACTCGGCTGTCGGGCCGAGACCCGACTCCCTCCCTTAAAACAAGCAAACAGCTCAAACAAAAAGCAGAAAAAGCCCCTCTCCCAACCTCTCCCCAGTGGGGGGAGGAGTGAAAGGCCCCCATCCCAGCCTTCCCCCAGTGGGGGAAGGAGAGCGAGCCCCATCACCCCTGCCCTCTCCCGCAAGTGGGAGAGGGAGTAAATACAAAATTCATAGCGTCTAGCGCTTGCTGCATGGGCGTTATAGGCATATTTCATCAAAAAAAATCCACTGATGCGCTCCATGTGCTTCAAGCGCTGCGCATCGCTCCTGCAAGAAGGGCCTGACTGCCCATTCAGCCAGGCCCCTGTGTCACAACCGCCCTGTCCGGCTCAAGTACCTACAGCCGCGATTTTTTGCGCCATGGCGATCAGGCTCTTGTCACTGCCTGCGGGCCCCAGCAGCGACAGGCCCAGCGGCGCCCCGTTGCGGTTGGCCAAGGGCAGCGAGATTTGCGGAAAGCCCGACAGCCCGGCCATGCACAGCATCTGCACGGCGTTGTTGCGGTAGGTTTCCAGCGCGGCTTCGTCGGTGCTGCGCAGCGGCGCCACATCGGGCATGGTGGGCATGACCAGTACGCCGTCGCTGCCCAGCATGGCTGCCAGATGCTGGCGAAAACGTGTGCGGAAGGCTTGTGACTGGATCACCTGATCGTCTGTGACTTTCTTGCTCCAGGCAAAGCGGTCTTTCACGCCGGGGCCGAGCACGGGGGCGTAGCGCTCAATAAAAGCACCGTCGGTCATCCAGGCTTCGCGGCCCTGGATGTAGCGAAAGGCCCAGTACATGGCTTCAAAGCTTTCCAGCGCCACGGTCACCGGTGCGGCTTCTCCATAGGCAGCCTTGACCTTGGCCAGTGCACCATCCCATGCGGGCAGCACTTCAGGGGCGATCAGGCCCCAGACATCGGTAGGTGACAGCAGGCGGGGCTGGGCTGGCAAGGGGGCGCTGTCTGCTGCCATGAGCACCTCGCCCACACGGGCAAAGGTGTCTGCATCGCGTGCAAACCAGCCGCAGGTGTCAAAGCTGTGGCACAGGGCCAGGGCGGATTGCAGGCTCACACGGCCATGCGTGGGGCGAATGCCGTAGAGGCCGCAATGGCTGGCGGGTGCACGCACGGAGCCACCGGTGTCCGTGCCCAGTGCAAAGTCGCACAGGCGGCTGGATACAGCCGAGGCCGAGCCCGAGGAGGAGCCGCCCGTGATGCGATCGGGCGCAGCACCGTTGATGGGCGCACCAAAGTGGGCGTTGTTGCCGTTCATGGAAAAGGCCAGCTCATCCGTGACGGTCTTGCCCGCCAGCGCCGCACCTGCATCGAGCAGCTTTTGCACGGTGGGCGCGGTCTGCGTCTTGATGCCAGACATGGCCAGCACCAGCGGGTTGCCGCCGCCTGTCGGGTAGCCAGCAATGTCAAACAGGTCTTTAACGCCGAAGTACAGGCCGCTCAGTGGCCCGGTGCTGGCATGGGGCACGGGCACATCAGGATAGGGAACAAAGGCATGGGCGGGGTCGTGCAAGGGCATAGGTACTTTCGGGAAACAACAGGGGGAAAGAAAGCCAAACTCTCAAAATCAGAGCTGCCAGCGTTTGTATCTACAAGGTTTCAAATAAAAAACTAATGGAAATCCTTGAAATACAAGCGCTAGCCGCTCTCTTTTTTATGCAGCCAGCACCTGTGGTGCTTGCAGTACCGTGGTGTCGGTATGGATGCAGCGCGCCAGATGGCCGGGGACGATTTCCATGGCTCCGGGCAGCACCTGCGAGCAGCCTGGCGTGGCAAAGCGGCAGCGCGGTGCAAAGGCGCAGCCCGGGGGAATAGCGGTCAGGTCCGGCGGCGCACCGGGGATGGTCTGCAGGGGCTGGCCACGCTCCATGGCACCATGCGAGCGGCTTTGCAGCAAGGCCATGGTATAGGGGTGGCGCGGAGAGCGAATCAGCTGCTCAGCCGTGCCTTCTTCCACAATGCGGCCGGCGTACATGACGGCAATGCGGTCTGCCACCTCGACGGCGGCGCCAATGTCATGCGTCACAAAAATAATGCCCAGGCCCAGGTCGCGCTGCAGCTGGCGCAGCAGCAGCAGGATCTGGATTTGCACGGTGGCGTCCAGCGCCGTGGTGGGCTCATCCGCCAGCAGCACCTGCGGGTTGCAAGCCAGGGCCAGGGCAATCATGACGCGCTGGCGCATGCCGCCCGACATTTCATGCGGATAGGCCTTCAGGCGCTGCTCGGGGCTAGGAATACTCACGCGCTCAAACAGCTGCAGGGCACGCTTTTCGGCTTCGGCCTTGCTGACCGAGGGTTCGTGGCGGCGAATGGCTTCCACAATCTGCGCGCCCACGGGATAGACAGGGTCCAGGGCCAGCAAAGGGTCCTGAAAAATCATGGAGCAGGTCTTGCCACGGTAGCCGGACAAGGCCTTGCCATCCATGCGCAGCACGTCATGCCCGGCCACCTGCACGCTGCCTTTCATCTGGGTCTTGCGTTCCGGGTGCAGGCGCAGCAGGGTGCGCAGCGTCACGCTCTTGCCGGAGCCGGATTCGCCAATCAGCGCCACGGATTCACCGCGCCGCACGCTCAGGCTGACGCCGCTGACAGCCTGCACGACTTTCTTGCCGCCGGTGAACTGCACGTTCAGGTCTTCAATCTGCACCAGGGGGCGGGTATCGGTTTGCATTGCAGTCTCGCTTTCTCAGGCAGCCAGAGGGAAAGGGGCCGTGGCCAGCGGGTGGCCGCTGCTGATTTCATGCATCAGGCAGGTGGCCTTGTGGTGCAGCTGCACCTCGGTCATCGCAGGCACACGCTGGGCGCAGACGGGCTGCGCCTGTGGGCAGCGTGGGTGAAAGCGACAGCCCGATGGCGGGTTGATGGGGTTGGGTGGATCGCCCGCCAGCGGGGCCTGCTGGGTGCGATGGTTGGGGTCCATGGAAGGCACGGAGGACAGCAGCGCCTTGGTGTAGGGATGGGCAGGCTGGTGAAACAGTGCGTCTGAGGGGCCAATTTCTGCCACCTGGCCCAGGTACATGACCATCACACGGTCGCTGATGTAGTGCACCACGCCCAGGTCGTGGCTGATGAAGACATACGTCAGGCCAAACTCGCGCTTCAGATCGGTCAGCAGGTTCAGCACCTGCGCCTCCACGGATTTGTCCAGCGCGGAAACGGCCTCATCCAGAATCACCATGCGTGGCTGCAAGGCCAGCGCGCGGGCAATATTGATGCGCTGGCGCTGGCCGCCTGAGAGCTCGTGCGGATAGCGCTCGGCAAAGCGCGAAGGGGCCAGCCCTACGCGGTCCATCAGGTGGTGGGTGCGTTCAATGGCTTCTCTGCGCGAGACACCATGCACCTGCGGGCCGAAGGAGATGGAGTCTTCAATCGTCAGGCGCGGGTTCAGCGAGGCATAGCTGTCCTGGAACACCATCTGCACCTGGCGGCGAAATTCCTTGAGCGGCAGATCGCGCGAACCCACGGTGCGGCCATCAAAGATCAGCTCGCCCTTGGTCGGGTCCATCAGGTGCATGAGCAGGCGTGCGGTGGTGGATTTACCGCAGCCGGACTCGCCCACCACGCCCAGGGTTTCGCCCTTGAGCACTTCAAAGTCCACGCCATCGACGGCATGCACCGTGGCACCGTTTTTCAGCGGGAAGTGCTTGGTCAGACCACGTACGATCAGCAGTGGCTGCGCGGGGCCGCCTACGTCTTGCATGACAGCTGTGTTGATTGACATGACTTACCCCTTGTTGTCCATGGCCGAACGCAGACCGTCCGAGAGCAGGTTGAAGGAAATGGAGGTGATGAAAATCATCACGCCGGGCAGCGCCGCAATCCAGGGCTGGGTATAGATGGCCGTGCGCAGGGTGTTGAGCATCAGGCCCCAGTCAGGCTCTGGTGGCTTGACGCCCAGGCCCAGAAAGGACAGGCCCGAGGCCAGAATCATGGACACCGCAATCAGGCTGGTGGCATAGACAAAGATGGGGCCCAGCACATTGCCCAGCACATGCACGCGCACGATGGTGAAAGCGTTGGCCCCGGTGGCACGGGCGGCTTCCACATAGTCGCGGTTGCGGGCCTGTGCGGTGACGCTTTCTGCCACACGGGCAATCTGCGGAATGAACACCATGGTCAGCGACACCAGCGCATTGAAGATGCCTGCACCCAAAGCACCCGACAGTGCAATGGCCAGCAGCACCGAGGGGAAGGCATAGAACACATCAATGGTGCGCATGATGACGGTGTTGGTGCGCCCACCGGCATAGCCCGCCAAAATGCCGATGCCTGCGCCAATCACAAAGGCCACCAGCACAGGCACGATGCCCATGAACAGCGACAGGCGAGCCCCCACAATCAGGCGCGAGAGCATGTCGCGCCCCAGCTCGTCACTGCCCAGGGGCAGGCCTTCGGTGCCAATGGGCTTGAGTCGCTTGAGGATGGAGGTGGCATAGGGGTCTGACGGTGCCAGCCAGGGCGCAAAAACAGCCATCAGAACCAGCAGTGCCACCACGGTGGCGGCCCCTACGGCAACGGGGTCGCGCATGAAGCGCTGCAGCACGGATGCCCAGTAGCCACGCGAGCGATGTTCAGGCAAGGGCTGCACAGCAGGTGCGGCAGCCAATTTCAGTGTGATGCTGGACATGAAAAATCTCCCGGTTAGTCAGCCAATCAGCGCGCAATGCGAGGGTCCAGCAGTGTCTGAACCACGTCCACCAGCAGGTTGAGCAGCACAAAGAACACGGCCAGCACAAGAATCGTTCCCTGCAGCAGCGGCAGGTCACGCTGGAAGATGGCCTGATTCAGCAGAAAGCCCGTGCCGGGCCAGGAGAACACGGTCTCGATCAGGATGGAGCCGCCCAGCAGATAGCCCAGCTGCAGCCCCATGACGGCCAGTGCCGTGGGCGCAGCGTTCTTGAGTACGTGACAGAAGATGCCCCAGTTGGACAGGCCCTTGGCCTTGAGGCCGATGATGAATTCCTGCTCCAGCAGCTCTGCCACCAGGGCTCGCACCGTGCGGGCGATGATGCCCATGGGAATGACCGACATGGTGATGGCCGGCAGGATCATGAACTGCACGTGGGCCCAGTCCCAGGCCCAATCACCCGAGCCGCCGGGGCCAGCACCTGTGGCAGGCAGCCACATCAGCTGCGAAGAAAAGATGATGACCAGCATCATGCCCAGCCAGTAGTGCGGCACGCTCACGCCTAGCACCGACAGCAGCGAGCACAGACGGTCCATGAACGAGTTGCGAAAGTAGCCCGCCACAAAGCCAAACAGGCTGCCCAGCACAAAGCCAATCAGCGTGGCCACCACGGCCAGGCGCAGGGTGTTGACCACGGCGGTCAGCACTTCGGTGGTGACGGGGCGGCTGGTTGCAATCGACAGGCCCAGATCACCATGCAGCGCGCGCCAGAGCCAGCGCCCGAATTGCTCAGGCAGCGGCTGGTTAAAGCCATACAGTTCGCGCATTTGCTCCTGCAGTTCGGCAGAAGCATCAGGCGGCAGGATGGAGATCAGCGGATCCCCCGGCGTGATGTGGACCAGTGCAAAGCACAGCAAGGCCACACCCAGCATGATGGGGATGGTGTAGAGAAAGCGGCGCAGCAGGTAGTTCAGCATGGTTGTGGCGTGGTGAGAGTTTCAGAAAGGCCGCCTGTCTGGGAGTGCAGGTGGTATCCACGTCATGACGCAAGGGCGTAACGCGGGCCCTGCCAGCCAGCAGCCGGGCGCGCTGCCCGGCCCGGCTGGTAAGACTTACTTCATAGTCATGGTGGCAATGTCGATAAACCAGCTCTGTGGCTGCACCACATTGCCCACCTTGGCAGACATGGCACGCGGGCCTACGTCATGGGCCACGAACAGGAACGGTGCCTCATCCACGACCAGGGTGTGCAGCTCGGCCAGGGCCTTGTCGCGCTCCTTGGCATCAAACGTGGTGCGGGCCTTGTCCACCACGGCGTCCACCTGCGGGTTGCTGTAGAAGCCCCAGTTGTTGGACAGCGGCGGGAAGGACTTGGTGCTCACAAAGCGCACCATGGCAAAGAAGGGGTCCATGGTGGCGGCCGTCACATTGGTGGCATGTGACTTGTTGGCGCTGGGGTCCTTGGCACCGATGCGCCAGTTGGAGAACAAGGTGTTCCACTCGACCACATCAAACTCCACATCAAAGTGGCATTGCTTGAGGCTTTCCTGGATGAACTCGTTCATGGGCAGGGGCTGCATCTGGCCGGATCCGGAGGCCGAGGTCTGAATCTTCACCTTCAGCGGCTTGGCAGCACTGTGGCCTGCCTGCTCCATCAGTGACTTGCCAGCAGCAACGTCGTACTTGATCTGGAAACTGGGGTTGCCGCGCCAGGGGTGGCCGGGCTCAAACATGCCGGTGGCGGGTTCCATCATGCCGTTGAGCAGCTGCTTCATGCTCTCACGGTCTACGCACAGATTGGCCGCATGGCGCACGCGCTTGTCCAGCCAGGGCGAGCCTTCAATGAAGGAGAACTGCCAGGGCCAGATATGGGGCTGCAGGTTGGAGTAGACCTTGAAGCCACGGCTCTTGAGGGCATCCAGCGCATCGGGTGCAGGTGCCTCAATCCAGTCCACCTGGCCGCTCATGAGGGCTGCGGTGCGGGAGTTGGCCTCAGGCAGGGGCAGCAGCACCACTTTGTCGATGGTCGGTGTGCGCTTGGGGTCCCAGTAGGCGGTGTTCTTCACCATTTCAAAGCGCTCGCGTGGCACAAAGCGTGCAGCCTTGAACGGGCCAGAGCCCGAGGGGTCTGCGGCAAATGCCGTCCATGCGGCTTTGCTGCGCTCGGCCTTGTCGGTCACGCTGGCTGGCACGGCCGCCAGCTTGGTGGCCCAGTGCGCAGGCGATGCCATGAACAGATTGGTCAGATTGATGGGCAGGAAGGCGTCGGGCTCCGAGGTGGTCAGCTCCACGGTCAGATCATCGATCTTGCGTGCTGACTTGAGCGTAGGCATGCGCGATGCAGTAGCACCCACCTGTGCGGGGTCAAAGTGCTCGGCGTCCTTGTCCAGCACCTTGCGCACATTCCAGACCACGGCATCGGCGTTGAAGTCGCTGCCGTCATGGAACTTCACGCCGGGGCGCAGCTTGAACACCCACTTGGTTTTGTCGGCAGGGTCTACCTCCCAGGACAGCGCCAGACCAGGGATCAGCTCGCTGGGCTTGTCAGACTTGCTCAGATCCCAGTGCGTCAGCGCGTCGTACATGGGAATACCGGTGAAGCGGTTGCCCTCAAAGCCCTGGTCAGGCTGCCCTGAGGTACGGGGAATGTCGCCCGCCGTCATGGCAATGCGCAACACCTTTTCTTGCGCCATGACGGTGCTGGCAGCGCCACCGGCCAGTGTCATTGCTACCGCCAAAGCCAGTCCCTTGAGTGCCGGACGTGAAACAGAGAAACCAGAAGACTTACGCATTGGAGACCTTTCCATCGGGGTTGAGGTAAGACCTGCAATGCAAGCAGCGTGCCACATCGCACATATCGATGTTCGATCTGTATGTGCGCACATTCGATGCGACTTGGCATGTTTTGTGCGGCATTCGCGCCTGTTCTCTCAAACAGGAGCTGCATCATGAACACCCCCGTTGAACACCTGCGCATTGATGGCGAACGCCTGTGGCAGTCGCTGATGGACCTGGGCCAGATTGGCGCCACCCCCAAAGGCGGCGTCTGCCGCATCGCCCTGACCGATGAAGACCGGCGCGGCCGCGATCTGGTCGTGCAATGGTTCAAGGATGCAGGTCTGGAAGTGCGCATCGATGCCATTGGCAATGTATTTGGCCGTCGCGCAGGCACCGACCCACAGGCCCGCGCCGTGGCCACGGGCAGCCATATTGACACCCAGCCCACGGGCGGCAAGTTCGATGGCAACTACGGCGTGATGGCAGGCCTGGAAGTGGTGCGCACCCTCAATGCCCACGGCATTCAGACCCGCGCCCCGATTGAAGTGGCGTTCTGGACCAATGAAGAAGGCACACGCTTTACGCCCGTAATGATGGGATCTGGTGCATTCATTGGCGTTTTTGGTGCAGAAGAGATGCACTTGCAACAAGATAACGCAGGTATCAGCGTTGGCACTGAACTGCAGCGCATCGGTTATCTCGGCGACGTGGCCTGTGGCGATGTGCCCAATGGCCCCTTTGCCGCCTACTTTGAGGCCCATATTGAACAAGGCCCGGTACTGGAGGCCTATGACAAGCCCATTGGCATTGTCAGCGGCGCACTGGGCCAGCAGTGGTACGACATCACCGTGCAGGGCATGGAAGCCCACGCCGGCCCCACGCCCATGGAGCTGCGCCACGACGCCATGCTGGCCGCCGCCCGCATGATCGATGCCGTCAACCGCATTGCACTCGATGAAGCCCCGCATGGCCGTGGCACCGTGGGCTATGTGCAGGTCCACCCCAATTCCCGCAATGTGATTCCGGGGCAGGTGAAGTTCAGTGTGGACTTCCGCAACCTGTCGCAGGACGGGCTGGACCGCATGGACGCCGCCATGCGCACCCAGTTTGCCGCACTGGCTGCACAGTGCCAGTGCACAGTAGAGGTGGCACAGGTGGTGAAGTTTGAGCCATGCATCTTCCACCCGAGCTGCGTCTCCAGCGTGCGCAAGGCCACCGCACAGCTGGGCTATGACTGCATGGATGTGGTCAGCGGCGCAGGCCATGACGCGGTCTATATCAACCGCGTAGCCCCCAGCGCCATGATTTTTGTGCCCTGCAAGGACGGCATCAGCCACAACGAGATCGAAGACGCCAAGCCCGAGCACCTGGCCGCTGGCTGCAATGTGCTGCTGCACGCCATGCTGGAGCAGGCAGGCGTGGTCTGAACGCCCTCACCCACGGCTGCTGTGCCATGTTGGTGCGCAGCAGCCATTCGGCCCCACAGGCTATGAAGAGCCGCTCACGCCACCCAGTCAACCGCAGGTTGACGTTGGAGACGAGGCGCGAAGCCGCAGGCAGTACAAGTCGTACGACAAGGCTGAGCAACGACGTATCCAGGGTTGTGTGAGCGGGTCCAAGGAGATATGCATGACGGATCGCCCCCACGTACTGGTGCTCAACCCCAATACCTCCGACAGCGTCACGCAACGCCTGTCTGACACCCTGAGCCTCGCCCTGCCTGAGGTGCACATCCATGCCCGCACGGCCCCATTTGGTGCGCACTACATTGCCGATGAACGCAGCTTCTGCATTGCAGGCCATGCCGTCATCGAGGCCTTCGAGCGCGCCATGGGCGATGCGCCCGCTGCGGGCTACCGCGCAGTGCTGGTCGGCTGTTTTGGCGACCCGGGCCTGCATGCGCTGCGTGAGAGCACGCAGGTGCCCGTCCTCGGACTGGCAGAAAGCGCCGTGCGCGAAATGGGTGCACAGGGCTTTGCACGCATGGCCATCGTGACCGGGGGCGAGCGATGGCAAACCATGCTGCAGCGCTGGTGCCGCAGCGAAGGCCATGACCGTACCGATGCGCCCCTGGGCATCACCCAGGTACATGCCCTGCCAGCAACAGGTTTGCAGATGATGCAGTCCCCGCAAGACACCGCCATGGCCCTGGCGCATGCCTGCCACAATGCCATGCAGCATGCTTCCACACAGGCGGTGCTGCTCGGTGGCGCCGGCCTGGCCGGCATGGGGGCAGAAGTACGGTTGTTGACCGGACTGCCCGTCTGGGACTGTGTCGAGCTGGTCGCCCAGCGGCTGCAGCAGATGCTGGCGCTGCCGCAGCAGGCCGAGTCGTCATAAGGACGTCAGGCGCGAAATCGCACGCGCGCATTCCACCACCAGCGGGGCCAGCGTGGCCTCGGCATCTTCCATGCTCCAGCGGCTCACGGGCGGTGCCACATGCACGGCACCCACCACCTGCTGGCGGCTGTTCAGAATGGGCGCAGCAATGCCCATGTCTCCCAGAAACAGCTCTTCACAGTTCACGGCATAGCCTTTGTCACAGCAGCGCTGCAACTGGCGGAGGATGTCGGGAATCTGGGTCTGCGTATACCGCGTCAGCGCCGGGCGCTCCATGGCTTCCAGCATGGGCTGCCACTGCGCCTGCGGCAGGCTGCTCAGATAGGCACGGCCGCAGCTGCTGGCATACATGGGCACACGGCTGCCCACAGGCGTGAGTACAGGAATGTGCTGCGTGGTCTGCACCTGGGCCAGATACAGCATGTGCTGCCCATTGGGTTCGGTCAGGGTGACGGTTTCACCGCTGTCCTTGGACAGTTGGGCCAGATAGCTGTGCGCTGCCACGATCAGCGGATGCCCATCCAGGTAGTTAAAGCCCAGCTCCACCACGCGGGGCTGCAGACAAAAGCGCTGACTGCCCGAATGCTTGCCCACATAGCCCAGCACCTGCAGCGTATGCACCGAGCGCTGCACCGAGGCTCGGGTCATGCCCGTGCGCTGGGCAATCTCACCCAGACTCAGATAGCGGTGACCGCTGCCAAAGGCACACAACACCTGCAGGCCTTTGGCCAGCGACAGGTTAAACAGCGCGCTGCTGGGAATCGGTGGGTTGGCCGTCATACACATTCTTTCCTCTGCTTCTGACACAGCAAGGCGCAAGCAAGAAGCAAACCAGATCACGCCCAGGCTGGAGCGTCATCTGGCCGCGCTGGACACAGATGCAAAACGTCAGCGGCTGCTCGGAAAGCTGAACACCGCGCCTTCGCGCACACCGGCGCTGGGCCAGCGCTGGGTGATGGTCTTGCGCTTGGTGTAGAAGCGCACGGCATCGGGCCCGTAGGCGTGCAGGTCGCCAAACAGCGAACGCTTCCAGCCACCAAACGAGTGGTAGGCCACGGGCACGGGCAGCGGCACGTTCACCCCCACCATGCCGACCTGGATGTGGTCGGTGAAGTAGCGTGCCGCCTCGCCATCGCGCGTGAAGATGCAGGTGCCGTTACCGTATTCGTGGGCGTCGATCAGATTCATGGCTTGCTGCAGGCTGGCCACGCGCACCACACCCAGCACGGGGCCAAAGATTTCTTCCTGGTAAATCTTCATGCCGGGCTGGACGTGGTCAAACAGGCAGGCCCCCAGGAAGTAGCCTTCTTCATGGCCTGCCACCTGCACCGTACGGCCGTCAACCACCAGCGTTGCACCTTCGGCCACGCCGCTGTCCACATAGGCTTTGACCCTTTCGTAGTGCTGCCTGGTCACCAGCGGCCCCATGTCATTGCGGTCGTCCGTGCCAGGGCCGACCTTCATCTTGGCGATCTCGACCTTGAGCGCCTCCACGACTTTGTCGGCCGTGTCATCACCAATGGCCACCACCAGCGGAATCGCCATGCAGCGTTCACCACAGGAGCCATAGGCTGCGCCCATCAGCGCGTTGACGGCGTTGGGAATGTCGGCATCGGGCATGACGATGGCATGGTTCTTGGCCCCGCCCAGCGCCTGCACGCGCTTGCCATGTTTGCAACCTTCGGCGTAGATGTACTCGGCAATCGGGGTAGAGCCCACAAAGCTCACGGCCTTAACGCGGGGATCGCGCAGCAGGGTGTCCACCGCTTCCTTGTCGCCATTGACCACATTCAGCACGCCCGGTGGCAGGCCAGCCTCCTGCGCCAGCTGGGCAATGAACAGCGTGCTGGATGGATCGCGCTCCGAGGGCTTGAGCACAAAGGTGTTGCCACAGACCACGGCCATGGGCCACATCCACAGCGGCACCATGGCCGGAAAGTTAAAGGGCGTGATGCCTGCGGTCACGCCCAGCGCCTGGAATTCGCTCCAGCTGTCAATGCCAGGGCCGACATTGCGGCTGTGCTCGCCCTTGAGCAGCTCGGGCGCATAGCTGGCGTATTCCACGTTTTCCATGCCGCGCTGCAATTCGCCATGGGCATCGGCCAGGGTCTTGCCATGCTCAGCCGTGATCAGCGCGGCAATCTCGTCTGCATGCGCCTCCAGCAAGACCTTGAACTTGCTCATCACCCGTGCACGCTTGAGTGGTGGGGTGTTACGCCAGGCGGGGAAGGCTTTTTCCGCCGCCGCAATGGCAGCTTCTACGGTCTGCACACTGGCCAGCGCCACCTGCCGCTCGCTGCGACCTGTGGCCGGGTTGTACACGGGCTGGGTGCGTGCGGTGTCTTCGATCAGTTGTCCATCCATCCAATGGCCTACGGTGGGAATCACAGTCTCTTCCTTGGGTGTTTTATGCATAAAAATGGCTGCTGGCGCTTATGCAGCGGGCGCTAGCAACTATTGTTTTAAAACGTTCTCGTGTTTCAGGCCGTCGCCTGCAGGGCATCACCCACGGCGCTGACCAGGCGGTCAATCTCCGCCTCTGTGCTGATAAAGGGTGGTGCGAGCTGGATGGTGTCACCGCCATAGCGCACGTAAAAGCCGTGTGCCCAGCAGTGCATGGCGATTTCATAGGGGCGCTTGGCAGGCTCGCCGGGCACAGGGTCAATGGTGATGCCTGCGGCCAGGCCAAAGTTGCGAATATCCAGCACATGCTTGGCACCACGCAGGCCATGCACAGCCTGTTCAAAGTAAGGTGCCAGTGCATGCACCTGCTGTGGGGCCTGCTCTTTTTCCAGCAGTTCCAGTGCAGCCAGCCCTGCGGCGCAGGCTGCTGGGTGGGCCGAGTAGGTATAGCCGTGGGCAAACTCCAGCATGTACTCGGGGCCACCGGCAGCCATGAAGGTGTCGTAATTCTCTTTGATGGCCACGCATCCGCCCAGCGGCTGCGCGCCATTGGTGATCTGCTTGGCAAAGTTCAGAATGTCGGGCGTGACGCCAAACACTTCAGACGCCGTCCAGCCACCGCAGCGGCCAAAGCCGGTGATGACTTCGTCAAAGATCAGCAAGATGCCGTGCTGCGTGCAGATCTCACGCAGGCGCTGCAAGTAACCTGCGGGTGGAATGACCACGCCTGCTGAGCCTGAGAACGGTTCCACAATCACCGCCGCAATGGTGCTGGCGTCGTGCAGGTGGATGACATCCAGCAGGCGATCAGCCAGCGCACGGCCATCGGTATCGGGCATGCCTTTGGCGAAAGTGCCCAGTGGCGGCTGGGTATGGGGCAGATGGTCGGCCTCAATGCCCTGGCCGTAGAACTTGCGGTTGCCTGCAATGCCGCCCACGGAAATGCCGCCAAAGTTCACACCGTGGTAGCCCTTCTCACGCCCAATCAAGCGCGTCTTGCCTGCCTGCCCCTTGGCACGCCAGTAAGCACGGGCCATCTTCAAAGAGGTGTCTGCCGCCTCCGAGCCCGAACCCGTAAAGAACACATAGTCCAGCCCCGCAGGTGTCAGCTGCTTGATCTTGTTGGCCAGCGCAAATGACAGCGGGTGGCCGAACTGAAACGCCGGGGCGTAATCCAGCTCCAGCGCAGCCTTGGCAATGGCGTTGGCAATTTCCTTGCGGCCATGGCCCAGCCCCGTGCACCACAGACCTGACAGGCCATCAAAAATCTCGCGCCCCTGTGCATCACGCAAATACGCGCCCTGCGCGCCCACCACCATGCGTGGCTGGGTCTTGAAGTTGCGGTTGGCGGTAAACGGCATCCAGTGGGCGTCCAGCCACTGCGCATCCATGGCGGCAGCGCTCTGGGGGATGGTGGAGAGATCGGTGAAGTCCATGGCTAGCTCCTGGCAATTGGTGTCCATGCAGGCATTGTTGGACCCCAACTTACTTTTATGAATGCTGGCTTGCCCATGTTTACTTGCCAATTCATGCAAGTAAATGCAGCATGGCGGTACGCACCTTGCTTACCCCTGCACCATGCCCCACTCCCTCGCTCCACCCTCCCGCCAACGTGCCCTGCTCGGTCAGGTCAGCGACATGGACCTGCGCCTGCTGCGCATCTTCAAGAGCGTGGTCGAATGCGGCGGCATGACAGCGGCCGAGCTGGAACTGAACATCAGCACCTCCACGCTCAGCCGCCACATGAAGGACCTAGAAGAGCGCCTGGGCCTGGTGCTCTGCCGCCGGGGCCGCGCAGGCTTTGCACTCACACCGGAAGGGGTGCAGGTCTATGAAGCCACCTTGCAGCTACTGGGTGGGGTGAATCTGTTTCGCAACCGCATCCATGAAATTCATGACAGGCTGGGCGGCAGCATTGAAGTGGCGCTGTTTGACAAGACCGTAACCAACCCGCAGGCGCATATTGACCTGGCCCTCAAGCGCTTTCACGAGCGTGCCCCGGAGGTGGAAATCAAGCTCCACGTCACGCACATGCACGAGATTGAGCGCGGCCTCATGGATGGACGCTATCAGGTGGGCATCATTCCGGCGCACCGCAGCTCCAGCAGTCTGGTCTACCGCGATCTATTTGGCGAGCACATGCTGCTGTACTGCGCGCCCGGCCATCCGCTGCATGGTGCAGACCATGCGCTGCTGGACTGGAGCACCCTGCAGCAGCACGCTTTTGCCGGACTGGGCTATCACTCACCCAATATGGAAGTCACGCGCCAGATGGGCCTGCGCCGCACGGCCACGGGCTTTGACCAGGAAGCCATTGCCACCCTGATTCAGACGGGCTGCTTTATCGGCTTTCTGCCCGAGCACTATGGGCGCTTGCTGGAAGCACATGGCCACCTGCAGGCCATTGCGCCCGAGCGCTTTCACTACGACTGCCAGTTTGTCGCCATGTGGCGCCTGTCCCCCCAGCCCAGCCGCGCTGCGCAGACCATGATTGAGTGTCTGGTGCAGGCTCATGCAGACAGTTCAACGCTGCTGTAAATGGAATGCGTGGGACATCTGCACTCATGCCCTTCTTCAAAGCCCGACATCCGGCCCCCTGAGTCAGAATAGTTGTCGCCTCGATAGAAATCGAATGAACAGGGGCGAAGTGCAACAGCGCATGGTGCAGGCGCTCGACGGTGCGCTCGATGGGAGCCTGGACGAGTTGCAGCTCTATCGCATGCACAGCGTCATCGTCAATCAGTTGCACGATCTGCATGCGCAGATCCAGCACTTGTCCAGCTCCAGGCTGGTTCAAGAGGCCAACCATGGCAGTGCCGCAGGATTACTGAGGGAATTTGATAACTACCAGCGCTTCGTCATCATGAGCACCGATGTGCTGGCCGTAGATCCACAGGTAGCCGGTGAATTTTTGCAGCGTGCGCAGCGCCACTACACCCACTTTTCCATTTTTGCGGCACGCATTGAACGACGGCTCACGGAGCATGCACAGACGCACAATGCACAGCAGCACGAGACCTACCTGAACCTGGCCTGGCGCATGTGGACGATCGGGTTTGCGGTGCTGGGTCTCGCGCTGGCCGTCAGCTATCTCATGATGCGCCGTGCAGGCAGAGGCATGCGGCAGATTGCCGATGCACTGGCGGAGCTGGTCAATCAACCAGGCAGCCATCCCAGACTGCAGAACATCCAGAAATTGCACCAGCGCACCAAGGGGCCCATCCGTCACATGGCGGGTGCCGTTCTGGCATTTCGTGCTGCCCTGGAGCGCCAGCACCATGCCGAGGAAAGAGCTTTTACGCTGGCCTTCTATGACCCGTTGACCCAGCTTCCCAACCTCCGCTTTCTGCGCGAACGATTAGGGCAGCTTGGGACCCGCAAAGATGTCCACATGGCACTGCTCGCCCTGGATCTGGATGGTTTTAAGCACATCAATGACATGCGTGGGCACAGTGCGGGAGACCAGGCGCTCAAGGATGTGGCCGAGCGTTTACGCACCGCTGCAGCGGGCTGCGAAGTGCTGGCACGCACCGGTGGAAACACCTTTGCCATCTTGTTCTGCGAGCTGGACAGTGACCCTGCACGCGCAGCCCAGCAAGCTGCACACCTGGCCAGCCGTGCGCTGGAATGTCTGGCAGCGCCTTTGTCACTGGGCATGCCATCACAAGGCGCGCAGTTGCACTACCTCAGTGCTGGCGTAGGTATCGCGCTTTTCCAGCCGCCACTGTCCGATCTCGACCAGCCCCTGCAGCATGCAGAAATTGCCATGCACCAGGCCAAAAGCGAAGGACAAGGGCTGGTGCGATTTTTCAATTCTGATTTTCAGACCCGCCTGGAAGAGTGCCTGCGGCTGGAAAACGACTTGCGACACGCGCTGGAGCGCGGGGAATTATTCCTGCATTACCAATTGCAAGTGGATGCACATGGCAGTCCCCGTGGCGTGGAAGCGCTGCTGCGCTGGGAACACCACGAGCGTGGCATGGTGCCGCCCAATGAGTTCATTCCACTGGCAGAGGCGTCAGATCTGATCATCCCGATTGGGCAGTGGGTGCTTGAAAAAGCGTGCCAGCAGATATGCAGCTGGTCAGAACAGCCCCTGTTTTCAGACCTAACCATTGCGGTCAATGTGAGCGCCAAGCAGTTTCGCCAACCCAACTTTGTAGAGCAGGTAAGAAAGGCCTTGACCAGCAGCGGCGCTGCGGCACACCGTTTAAAACTGGAGTTGACCGAAAGCATCGTGATTGAAAATGTGGAGGAAACGATTGCCAAAATGTCCGAACTCAGGGCGCTCGGGGTGTCGTTTTCCATGGACGATTTCGGAACGGGGTACTCATCGCTGCAATATCTCAGACGCCTGCCCCTGGATCAACTGAAGATTGAGCGCAGTTTTGTGCGTGACATTATTCAAAATCCCAATGACGCAGCCATTGTCAAAACCATCATTGCCATGGGGCGCGCACTGGGGCTGGAGGTAATTGCAGAAGGGGTGGAAACCGTAGAGCAGAAAAACTTTCTGATGGGGCATGGCTGTGAGATGTACCAAGACTATCTGTTCGCCCGTCCCCTGAAGATGGAAGCGCTCGAGCAGCTGCTGAACCAGCCCCGCAATGCCTTGGCCTGAGCAGGCGGCCTGCCAGGCGCTCGCTGGCAATTCATATCAGCCCAAACCCCATGCAAGGCAGATCCAGCAAGCGCTTGCAGCTATATTTTTTAGTCTTTCAGCTGCCACCAGCGCGGCAGCAGCGCCTGCACATGGGGCTGCGTGTAGCGGTCGTCGATCAGATACAGCACGCCTGCATCATGCTCCGTGCGGATCACGCGGCCCGCGGCCTGCACCACCTTGCGCATGCCTGGGTAGAGATAGCTGTAGTCATGCCCCAGCCGTTGGCCAAAGCGCTGCTGCAGGCGCTGGCACAGGGCTTCGTTGACCGAGTTGAACTGCGGCAGCCCCAGCGTGGCGATAAAAGCCCCCACCAGACGTGAACCGGGCAAATCCACCCCTTCGGCAAACACCCCGCCCAATACCGCAAAACCCAGCAACTGCCCGTCTGGCTGAAACTGCGCCAGAAACTGCGCGCGGGCGGCTTCATCCATCTGCGGCTGCTGCAGGCAGATCGGCCAGTCTGGGTGCAGTTGCTGCACACATTCGGCCACCTGCTGCAGATAGGCAAAGCTGCTGAAAAAGCACAGATAGTTGCCGGGGCGCTGTTGCCATTGCCGGGCGATCACTGCTGCAATACAGGGTACCGATGCGGTGCGGTCCTGAAAGCGCGTGGAGATATGGCCCGCGGTATGCACCTGCAGCTGCTCGGCACGAAATGGCGCGAGTACCTCCAGCCACTGCGTATGCGCAGGCAAGCCCAGCATGTCGCGGTAAAACTGCGCAGGCGTCAGCGTGCCGGAAAACAGCACGCTGGCCTGCGCCGCCGCATGGCGCACCTGCAGGTGGTGTGCCGGAATCACATTGCGCAGGCTGATGGTGGAGCACTGCCTGCCGCGCAAGGGCTTGTGCAGCTGTACATCCACCAAGGCGTGTGAGCCCAACTGCTCGGCCAGCGCCGTGAACTGCAGGGCCGCCAGATAAAACTCCAGCAAAGGATGACTGCCGGGCAGCGGTGCCTCATCCTGCGCCTCTGCGATGCGGGTAATGCAGGTGTTGAGCTGGTCCAGCCATTCCTGCGGGGGCGCATCGAGCAAGCTGTAGGGCTGGCTCAGGCTGCGATGGAGTGCATTCCAGACGGTGTTCAGCTTGTCCAGACAGCGGCGCACACGGCCTTCGCTGCTTTGGCGGGCCTGCTGCAGCAGGCTTTGCACCATAGGTGCGCTGTACATGGCACGCGCACGGTCCACGAGGTTGTGTGCTTCATCGACGAGCACGCCCACTTTCCAGCCTTCGGACTCAGTCAGCGCATAGAGCATGGCGCTGCTGTCGTAGTAATAGTTGTAGTCACCCACAATGACATCGCTCCAGCGTGCCATTTCCTGGCCCAGGTAGTAAGGGCAAATCTGGTGCACCCGTGCCGTGGCGCGCAGCATGTCGTCATCCCAGGCTTGGGGCTGTGCGACCAGTGCCTGGCGGGCTGCAGGCAGCCGGTCATAAAAGCCTTGGGCCAGCGGGCAAGAATCTGGGTGACAGGCTTTGTCCGGGTGTTCACAGCGCTTGTCCCGCGCCAGCAGGGTCAACACGCGCACGGGGCGGTATGCCTGCTGCTGCAGCGTGGTGTTGACCTGCTCCATGGCCTGCAGCGCCAGCGCATGGCCTGTGCCCTTGGCCGTGAGAAAAAACACCTTGTCCAGCCCCGCATCCGGGCAGGCCTTGAGCATGGGGAAGATGGTGCCCATGGTCTTGCCAATACCGGTGGGGGCCTGAGCCAGCAGACACTGGCCAGCATCTTTGGCACGCGCCTGCCGGTACACGGCGACCGAAAGATCTCGCTGGCCTGCGCGAAAGCTGCCCAGCGGAAACTGCAAAGCCTTCAATGCCGCATCACGCGCAGCGCGGTGTGCAGCCTCGCTGCGTGCCCAGTCCACAAACCGCTGGCATTGCAACTCAAAAAAACTTTGCAGTTCCTGCGCGCTGCAGTCTTCGTGCAGTACGTATTCTTTGCCGGTGCTGAGGTTGAAGTACACCAGCGCCAAACGGATCTTCGTCAACCCATCGCGCACGCACAGCAAGTGCCCATAAATGCGCGCCTGCGCCCAGTGCAGCGCACGCTGGTTGGCTTTGATGCTGTGCACATCACCACGGCAGGTCTTGATTTCTTCGAGCGTCTGCGTGGCGGGCTCATAGCCATCTGCGCGGCCATGGATGTGCAAGTCCTGCCACTGGCCCTGCAGTACCACTTCCACCTGATAGCTGGCACTGGCGGCCTGCCGCTTTTGCTGCACCTGTCTGTGACCTTGCATGCCCTGCACCGCGCTGGGTGCGGGCGTAAAGCGCAAGTCCAGATCGCCTTCGCGGGCAGTGAATGCGCACAGAGCGCGCACGCCAATGCTCATGCGCATAGGGCTGTGGCTGCTTCGGTGTGCCAGGTCACATGACACACCTGCGCAGGAATGCCGTGCTGGGCAAAAAACTGCAGCCAGCGGATCTGGTTGTCCTGCAGCTTGTCACCCGGTGCTTTGACTTCCACCATTGCATAGCGCTGCTCGGCAGGCCAGAAACGGATCAAATCTGGCAAGCCCGTGCGGTGGTTGCGCGGGTCGGCCAGCAGGCGCTCGAACATGCGCTGCAAATGCGTGGCGGGGATGCAATCCAGCGCCAGCTGCAGCACTTCTGCATCCAGCACCTGCCAGACCACGAACGGGTTTTGCAGGCCATGCTTGTCGGCAAAGCGCTGCACGATGGTGGCACGGTAGCGCCCGTCCTGCAGCTGTGCCAGGCACTGCGCAAACACATCGGCACGACGCTGCACAAAGTCTGGCGTGCTGAAGTCGGCGGGTGCGCTCTGGAACGGGTGAAAAAACGCACCCTGCACCGGCGCAAAAATGGCAGGCCAGCACAGCAACCCGAACAGTGCGGTGATCAGCGTGTTCTCCACATAGAACACCGGCGCATCATCGGCATGCCAGTGGTTGCGCAAGGCAACTTCCACACTACAGGCTGTAGCGGGCAGCGGCAGGCAGATGTCGATGCGCATGCTGTCTTCCACCACGGCAGCACGCGCGCGCTGCCGTGGTGCTGGAGTGCCTGTATGCCGCAGCAGGCGTGGCAGCATGCGCTGCAGCTTTTGCTGCTCTTCTTCGCTCTCCGGCGTTTGCAAGGCTGCCTGCGCCAGCGCCAGGGCGGGTGCATGTTCGCCCTGCAGCTCCAGCACGCGCACCAGCCGGTGGCGTGCGCCGGGGTAGCGGCATTGCGCGTACACGGCCTGTGCCGCTTGCCAGTCCCGGGCTTTTTCGCAGGCCTGGCCCAGCTGCATCAGCAGCCTGCTACGGCGGCGCTCCAGCCAGGGATTGGAGCTGGCACATTGCGCCAGCTGCTCCATCAATGCCGCAGCATCCACCGTTTCCGCGTGCAAAGCCTCGCGGCAAACCTGCATGGCGAGATAGGTGTCCACATTTTCACGGCACTGGAAGGCGCGCGCAGCCGGGGTGAGTGGCACGCTTTCATAGCGAAAAATGCCCAGGTCGGCCAGCACAAACTCCGACCAGTCCTGGCGCAGATTGCCAAAGAACATGAGCCTGAAGCGCTCGCACAGCGTGCGTGTACTGTCGCTAAGTCGCCAGCCGGTTTCTGTGGCCTCGGGGTGCCACTGCGCATAGGGGCGTGCGGGCAGGCCCTGCGCCTGCAGCGTCTGCAGCCAGTCCTGCTTGCGCTGCTGCGCTGGCAGTGCCTGCGCGCGCAGGATGTGCTGCAGCTCAGCGCGGGTGTACAGATCAAACAGCGTGGCCACGTCCATGTCGGCATCGGCCTGCAGCCACTGCAGTGCCAGCAAGGGAGCTGCAGCCTGTGCGGTGTCGCCAATCTCGTCGTACTGCAGCTTGCTGGCCCTGAACCATGGCCCGCGCCGCATCAGCATGCGCACCAGCAGGGCCTGCGAGGGCTGCGGCAAGGCATGGAACTGCTGCAGCCAGGCGTACTCGGGGGCAGCCAGCAAGTCGCTGTAGCGCTGGCGGATCCAGTCCAGCGCCTGGCAAAAGTTGTGCAGGTAATAGAAGCGGTGCGGCGCAATGGCAGCCGCCGCAGCGGTGGCAGACATGAGAGAGCAAGCAGCAAAAAACCGAAGGCAAGACTGTACAGAAAAACAGTGATTTACGGTTTGCGCCTATCCCACAGTGGCTGGTTTGCTACTGCAGATATAGCTGCCAGCGCTTGCTGCATCGCGTGAGAGCCATATTTTTTATAAATCCTGCACCTCAAAACAAAAAAGGTTCTTGCAAGCAAGAACCTTTGGGGGCCTCAAGAAACAAAGCTTATTCGTCGTCTTCGTCTTCTTCCAGTGCTGCCGCTGCATTGATGGCTTGCAAGCGTGCAGCCAGCTTGGGGATGCGGGGATTGTTTTCATCCGCAAAGTGCGTTTGCATGTAGCGGCCAATAATGACACGGGCTTTGTCAGTGATGGTCAAGGACTTGGCTGCAATAAAGGCGTCAATGACCATTAAATCGAAGGGCGTTTCTTTGTAGTTTTGCATAAGGGGCGCGAGTCTAGCACCCGTCAATAAACCAAGATTGCCGCATGCACACTGCAGAAACCAGGCAGTGCGTGCTATAGAAGCAGGGACTCTGGCCATGGGTGGAACACCTGCGGCCAGAGCCCGCTGCTGGCTGGCTTGCGCTACGCCTGCAGATGCTGTTCCACGGCCGCAGCCATGGCCAGCAGCTGGCGGTCTGCACCGCGCTGGCCCACCAGCATCACGCCCACAGGCAGCTCGCCCGCCTGGCGTGGCAAGGGCAGCGACACCGCCGGCAGGTCATAGAAGTTGAACACCGAGGTGTTGCGCAGCATCAGCACATTGGTGGCGTGGAAGCGCGCCTCATCGCTCAGGCTTTCGATGGTCGGCGCCAGCAGCGGCACGGTGGGCAGGGCCAGCAGGTCGAAATCGGCCATGGCGGCATCGAGCTGTGGCAGCAGTTGCGCACGTGCCTGCTGCACACCCACGTAGTGCGCCGCGCTGATGGTTTCTCCCCGGCGAATGCGCGAGAGCACCAGCGGGTCCAGCTGCTCGGCCTTGCCCTCTGCCAGCAAGTCCTGGTGGATGTGTGCAGCTTCGGCTGCGATCAGCGTGCCCTGCTCCTGCAGACGGAATGGCGCTGTGATCCAGTCCTCCAGATCCACATCCTGCACCAGCGCCTGTGCCTGCTGCAGCCGGGCCACGAACTGCTCGAAGGCGGCCAGCACCTGCGCATCGGCCTGTGTGAACAGCAGGCCACGCGGCACGCCTACACGCAGGCCCTGCACATGGCGTGGCACCAGCGGCTGCCAGGGCTGCTGGGCCAGCACGGCATCGGTCATGGCACAGTCGAACACGCTGCGCGCCAGTGGGCCGACGGTGTCCAGCGTGAACGACAACGGAAATGCCCCCGTACGTGGCACACGCGCCTGCGTGGGCTTGAAGCCCGTGACACCGTTGAGTGCGGAAGGAATGCGGATGGAGCCACCGGTGTCCGAGCCAATCGCGATCTCGCACATGCCGCGCGCCACCGCCACGCCTGCGCCTGAGGAGGAGCCGCCGGGAATGCGTGTTGCGTCATGCGCATTGCCCGGTGTGCCGTAGTGCGGATTGATACCAATGCCGGAGAAGGCGAACTCCGTCATGTTCGTCTTGCCAATCACGATGGCACCGGCAGCACGCAGGCGCTGCACGATGACGGCATCCTGCGCAGCAGGGGCTGCCTCACGCAGCACTTTAGAGCCAGCCGTGGTGGGCTCGCCCGCCACATCGAACAAGTCCTTGATGGACACAATGCGCCCATCCAGCGGCCCAAGGCAAATGCCTGCTGCAGCACGTGCATCGGCTGCCTGTGCGGCAGCCAGCGCGGCATCGGCATAGACACGGGTGAAGATGCGCATGCCTTCAGCACCTGCCTCTGCAATAGCCTGCAGCGCCTGCTGGGTACGTTGCAAAGCAGTCATGGCGTTCGTACTCATTGCGCTTCAGTGGCTGGAGCGGGAACGGGAGCTGGTGCAGTCACCACTTCCACTTCCGTGCTGGTCACCACCTCCATGCGCTGCATGGAAGCAGGCAACATCTTGTCCAGCCAGCCAGCGCCCCATGCCAAAGCCAAGCCCAGCACGACGATCAGCAGCGCCCACAGCCAGCGTTTGGCGTAGTTGACTGCATAGGGGTCATGCATGGTGCGCTTGGCGTTCAGCGGCACCTTGGCGGTCTGCGACAGTGAGTTACCCAGAGGCAGATTGATCTTCATGCGGCCATTGATGGCCCAGCCACTGGCATCCAGAATGGGCCCCAGACTGCGCTCACGCAGCTTGAGCCAGGCAATCAGCATGCTGGGGCCCGAGATGGCCAGGATCAGGCCAATCAACGCCACTGGAATCCAGGGGCCCAGTTCAATGAACTTGCCAAAAATTGCCACCACCATGGTGCTGATGGAGCCCATGGCCACGCCAATGGCAGCTACCGTTCCGACGTCTGTCTTGCGGGCTGCAGGTGCAGCGGCAGGTGCTGCCGGTGTCGTGGCCAGTTCGGTGAGCTTGGCAGCCTGGGTGTTCAGATTGGCCGTGACGCTCTCGTTCTTGGCGGCAGCACGCTTGGCCACCTGCTCTTCAATCATGCGCACAAACTTCTTGTACGGCGAGAAGAAGGCCTGGCCAATGCTGGTGGGGTTCTCGATGAGCTTGGTGATGGTGGCATCCCAGTCATGGCCATCACGGTCATAGAAGATACCGTTGCGGCCTACGAACAGGAAGTCCACATCCCCCGCCGTAAAGGCGGCGACGATATTGCGCTTTACCCCATTGCGGCGGCATTCGCAGTACGCCAGATAGACCTTGGCCATGCCCGCCAGTGTGGCGTGTGCGCCGGGGTCGGTCACATCCACCGTCAGGTCGCAGCTGCGGCCATCCAAGTACAGCGTCCCCGACTGGAAGGCTGCACCCTCGCGGCGATAGAAGTGGGCGAAGTTCACAAAATTGTTCAGCAGCGCCAGCAGGTCACGCTGAAAGCGGATCAGCTTTTCCAGCGCCACCACACGCTGGCTGTGCTGCTGCTCGGCTTCATCCCGCTCGATCAGCTGCTGCAGCTGCTCCTGCAGACCACTGTTCAAGAGGGCCTGCGCTTCTTCCGCACCCAGATGGCCCAGCGGGGTTTGAGGGTAGGCAGCCAGCCATGCCTGACACGCAGACAGCTGCGCCTTCACGGCATTCCACTGCTCCACCTGCAGGCTGTCCACATCGCCCAGCAACGGCTGGACGACGGTCCTGCGGAATTCCTCCATGGCCTGCGCCCACGCAGGATTGATGCCCTGGCGCAGCGGCAGCACCGCATCCGCCGTGAACTGCGCCAGCGGCAGGGCTGCAATGGCTGCGTCCTGCTGCGTCAGCACCTGCGTGCCCAGCGCGGCATAGCCTTCAGCCGTGGGGCTGAGCGCCTGCTGTGCCTTGGCATCAAAGGCGGCCAGATGCGCACGGGCAAAAAAGTCCTCCACCTTGGCCTGCACGGCATTCAGGGCCGAGGCAGCAGCCACGGCCTGCTCCTGGCTGGGCAGGGAGCAGGTATTGGTCTGTGCCTGCGCATGCCAGCTGGCAATGGCCTGTACATCGGTAAAGAAGTTATCCAGCTGGGCTCGGCCCAGGCCGGGCTGGCCATCGCAGCCAGTCACGCTGCCATAGCTGTCCATGATGCGGCTGGCCAGAGCCGCCAGCTCAGGCTGGCCGGTCAGTGCCGCGGGGTTGAGCACACCATCGCCATTGAAAGGCATGGCATTGAGCGAGGCCATGCGTGCCTGCACATCGGCCAGCGTCACGCTGTCGGCATCTTCACGGCCAGCCAGCTTCAAAATGCGGCGTGCCTCGTCAGCCAGCGCCTGACCTTCTTCGGTCGCATCACTGATGCTGTCCAGACGCAGCACATCACTGCTTTGTGCCAGCACATCCGGATGCTTGACCATGGATACCGCCCATTCGCAGGCAGCCACCAGTTCGGGCGCACGGATGCGCCCATCGGCATCGGTATCAATCAGATCCAGCGTGGCGTTATCAAACTCAATGCCACGTGTCGGGCAAGCCAGCGCCACCCAGAGCTTTTGATCAAGCTGGCCGATATGGGCGATATCGGCACCCGTACGAATCGAAACCTGATCAACCCCTCCCGCACGGAAGAACTGCCATTCGTGTTGTTTTTGCATGCTGCACTCAATGAATATGCGATGGATCATGGCGCATCACGCAGCAGCGTGCTGGCCATTTCGAATGGCTGCAAGTGTATGCGTGCCGTGCACCACCCACGCTGGCAAGCTGGACGCACGCAACATCCGCAGACGACATCTACATTGTTTGACAATTGGCGTTGCAGCACGGCATTCCTGCATGGCCGTGCCACAATCGCCCGTATGCCCATGACGCCTCTACGCTCTCATGCCTTTACGCCCTCTCCGCAATCAGCGGAAACGGGCATCATGCCTGACCTCTACCGCCTGAGCGTGGGGCCTGTCGGCGCAGCGTATTACCAGCAGCATTTCCAGCGTTTCGAAACTCTGGGCAAGACCGTTCCCTGCTGGAACCATGGCGCAGCCTTCTTCACTCTGGCCTGGCTGATACTGCGCAAGCTATGGCGGCCTGCGGGCATTTATGCCGCGGTCCTGGCTGGTGTGCTGGCCCTGTGGTGGTGGGGTCTGCATGGCCGCGTTCCGCTGGCCGTGGAAGCATCGGTCTGCCTGCTGCTGGGGCTGCTGCTGTGCGTCGTGCCCGGCTTTATGGGCACAGGGCTGTACTACCACCATGTGCGCAAGCAGACCCTGCACACACTGACCCACGCCAAATCCCTGGCACAGGCGCGTGTGGAGCTGGCCTCACAGGCGATTGCCACAGAGCGTCTGCACATCGTGGCATCCGTGCAGGCTCTGGCAGCCCTGCTCATCGGCGCAGCCCTCTTCTACGCACCGTCCAGCCAGACACCTGCCCTGCCTGACACCAGCACGACCCAGCCCGGCACAGGGCCACAACTGGTGATTCCTTCGGTGGAAAGCATCCGCACCCAGCAGCCTGAGCTGCCCGCAATGGAACCGCTCCCTGCGCTCGAACCGGCTCCAGCACCTGCACCTGTACCTGCCGAGCCTCTGCCCGCACCAGCGGCTGAGGACAAGACGTCTGCAGCCCCTGAAGCTGCCAAGGTGGACACGGCAGGAGAAACGCTGTCCATCGTCAATTTTGCGCAGTCCGTGCCCGTGCAGTTCAGCCCCACGCCAGACACGGCTGCAGCTACGGCAGCCACAACCGCAGTAACAGCAACTGCTGCAACAGTGGCAGCTGCCTCCGCAGCCCCTGCGCCACAGCAGGCGAAGGCTGAAGCTCCCAGCAAAAAGCCCGTCACCGCGCCAGCAGCCATGGTCAAGACCAAGGCCGCCCCTGCTGCTCCCAGAACCAGCAGCAAGCTGATCCCCGGCAAGTACTACCTGAATGCTGGCGTCTACGCACAGGCCAGCAATGTGGATGCCGCCGTCCAACAGCTCAACAGAATGAAGCTGGGCGCAGTACGCCAGACCATCAAAGGCAAGAATGGCACGCTCACGCGCTTGTATATCGGGCCGTTTGAGCAGCGCAAGCAGGCCGAGCAGGCCGCCGTACAGGCCCAGAAACTGCGCATGCAGACCCAGGTGCTGAAGGCGCGTTAATCGCGACTACGGGGCGCTGCAGGTCTTGTCCGTCACAAAGAGTCACACCCGTGCCCCAAATCATTGCGCCACGGCTGTTAAGGTATGGGCTGTGCAACAACTGAGGAGTTGAATTACATGCGCTATGTACTGCCCCTGCTGGGTCTGACCGGCATTCTGACCATCGCTGGTTGCTCCACGTCATCGCACTTTGGCCATGGAAAAGCCGGTGCCGATGCTCCCCGTCCCGTGCAGCAATGCAATGCACAAAATGCGCAGTGGGCCGTGGGCAAGACCAATACCGAGCACAACATCAACGAAGCCCGCAAGCGCTCTGGCGCCTATATGGCACGCGTGCTCAAGCCCGGCCAGCCCATGACGCGTGACTTCAACGTAGAACGCCTGAATCTGGAAGTCGATGCCACCGGCCGCATCATCAAGGCCTTCTGCGGTTAAGCATCTAATTTTTTGATAGCTGCCAGCGCTGAATACAAGCCAACTTCAGCATCAAAACTATCTAAAAATAAGAAAGCACCTGCGCAAGGTGCTTTCTTTTTATGAGTATTCAGGCTTTATTCGTCGGCCAGAAACAACTCCTGCAAATCACTCAGAAAGTCAAAGCCACGCTCCGTCGGCTTTATATGGCCGCCTTGCAGGGTGACCAGACCCTTGCGCTGCGCTGCATCCAGCGCAGACTGAATGGTGCTGACGGGCAGGCCCGTGCGGTCCAGATAGTCCTGCACCGCAAAGCCACCGCGCAGGCGCAGTGCATTGAGCATGTACTCAAACGGCAAATCCTTGCGGCGCACGTCCTCGTCACTGGCCAGCGCACGGCCTGCCAGTGCGGCGTCCATATAGCGCTGCGGGTCACGAATCTTGACCTGGCGCACGATACGGTGCGCAAAGCTCAGCTTGCCGTGCGCCCCTGCACCAATGCCCAGGTAGTCACCAAACTGCCAGTAGTTGGTGTTGTGAAAGCACTGGTGGCCATCGCGTGCGTAGGCTGAAATTTCATAGCGCTGCATGCCTGCCGCGCCCGTCATGGCGGTGATGCGGTCCAGCATGTCATAGGCTGTGTCTTCTTCCGGCACGACGGGTGGAAACTTGGCGAAGTAGGTATTCGGCTCGATCGTCAGGTGGTAAATCGAGATGTGCGGCGGTTTGAAGCTCAGCGCTGTCTCCAGGTCTTTGATCAGATCGGCCTCGGTCTGCCCCGGCAGGGCATACATGATGTCGAGGTTGAAGGTCTCAAACGATTCCGCCGCTTCCTGCACCGCAGCCCGTGCCTGTGCTCCATCGTGCACACGCCCTAACGCCTTTAAAAAGCGGTCATCAAAGCTCTGCACCCCAATCGACAGGCGTGTGATGCCTGCATGGCGGTAGGCCTTGAAGCGCTCTTTTTCAAAGGTACCGGGGTTGGCCTCCATGGTGATTTCACAGTCAGGCTCCATGCGCAGGCGCGCACGCAGGCCACTGATCAACTGGTCAATGCTCTCGGGGCTGAACAGGCTGGGGGTTCCGCCACCAATGAATACGCTGTGCACCGTGCGGCCCCAGATCAGAGGCAGGCTGGCTTCCAGATCGGCCATCAGCGCGTCGATATAGCGCTGCTCAGGCACACCGCCTTCGGCCAGCCCCCGCTGCTCGTGCGAGTTGAAGTCACAGTACGGACACTTCTTGAGGCACCACGGCAGGTGGATGTACAGCGACAGCGGTGGCAGCGCAGGCAGGGCCAGCGTGCCCATGCGCATGTAGTGCTGTACGTCCTTGGGTGCCTGGCCCACTTGCGGTTCACTGCCCGCAGGATGAATGGGGATGCTCATGCGTGCTTCAGGCCAGCCAGGAGGTGCGCAGCAATTCCATCATGGCGCGCGTGCTGCGGCCACGGTGGCTGTGATCGTTCTTGAACTCAGGCGCCATCTCGGCAAAGGTCTTGCCAATTTCAGGAATGATGAGCACAGGGTCAAAGCCAAAACCGTTGCTGCCACGGCGCTCCCTGGCAATCTCTACATTCACGCGGCCCACAGCAATCAGCGGCTCAGGGTCCTTGGGGTGGCGCACGCCCACCAAAGTGCTCACCATGGCGGCCTTGCGGTTGGCGTGAGGGGCCAGGTTTTCCAGCAGGCAGGTTACGTTGTTGGCATCGCTTTTTTCGTAGCCGTAGTGCGTGCAGTAGTAGGCTGTATCCACGCCGGGCAGGCCGCCAAAGGCTTCCACGCACAGACCTGCATCGTCCGCAATTGCAGGCAGGCCAGTTTTTTCGGCAGCAAAGCGCGCCTTGCTCAGGGCGTTTTCCACAAAGGTGCCATAGGGCTCGGGCGCTTCGCCCTGAAACAGATCGCCCTGGCAGATCAGCTCCACGCCCAGAGGCGCAAACATGGATTGCAATTCGGCCAGCTTGCCGCGGTTGTTGGAAGCGAGAACAATTTTCATGGGTAAAAAATGGCTGCAACGCCCATGCAGCAAGCGCTGGCAGCTCTCTTTATTTCATCAGACAGGCAATCCGCAGCATCTGCGGCAAAGGTGACAAGTGTGCGTCAAAGTGCAAGCCCATGCGCAGCGCTGAGGTGGGCGAGGCTATGGCAGCTTGCGCTCGGCCGAGCGGCGGATGGCCGCATTGATCTCGGCAATATTGCGCTCGATTTCTTCTTCGTCGAGCGGGTCATCCAGCGTATCCAGGTCGTGCTCGGACTGGATGGTCGTGGCAAAGGGCTCGTGCGTCAGATGGGTGTCGGTATGGCTTTCACCGGTGCTGGGCTCGTGATCCGGCACTTCCCACTCCATGCCTATGGCAGTGACGTTGTCGCTTTTCTCGCCTGCTGTCTGCAGGGCAGCATCCACCAGCGCAGGAATGGCTTCATGCACGGGCTGCCAGGACAGCCCCTGCAGCAAAAAGGCTTCGTCGAGCACGCCCCACAGCCCGTCCGAGCACAGCAGGACGCGGTCCCCACGGCGCAGGTTATGCGGGCCGCTGATGTCAAAAATCGGGTCGCCAGATGCCCCCAGACAGGTGAACAGCACATTGCGGTTGAGCAGCTTTTTGGCCAGCTGCCTGGGAATGCGGAAGGCACCTTCCATCTCAGAATAAGAATGGTCACGCGTGCGCGCCAGCAACTGCCCCCTGCGCACCCAGTACAGACGCGAATCACCGCAGTGCAGCCAGGTCACGGTGCCGTTTTGCACCACGGCCGCCACCAGCGTGGTGCGTGGTGCATCAGCCATGCGCTTGAACTTGGCATAGCGCTGGATATGGCGGTGCGCCGTCATCACGGCACGGCGCAGGAAGTCAGACGGATTGGGCAGGGTCAACTGCGCTTCGCGCTGAAACTGTGCCGCAATGCTCTGCAGCGCCAGCTGTGCGGCCACCTCGCCTTCGGCATGCCCGCCCATGCCATCTGCCAGCAGGAACAAGGCCGCTTCCCGGGTGTAGCAATAGCCCATGCGGTCTTCATTGATGGCACGCCCCCCACGGCGACTGAGCTGAAATACGGAAAATTTCATGAAGCCCTCGCCCGCGCTGCCTCCTGCGCGGCCTGCGCGGCCTGCGCCCTGCTGGTGTCACCCATCAGGCTTTCCAGCTGCAGACGCACTTTTTCGGCCACACTCAGCGGGGTGTAGCTGCGCGGCGGCTCGTTGATCAGCGCCTTGTGGAACGCAAACACAGACTGCGGGCGCTCCATGGGGTCCAGCGCCATGGCCGACTGCACCAATTCCAGCAGGTTATCGGAATACACACCACGCAGACGCGCCAGCGCCATGGCCAGCCGGTCTTTGTCGCGGCGGTTGGGCACATCCGTGGGTGGCTGCCCTGTCATGCAGGCAAACATGCAGGCCCCAATGGCGTAGATATCCGTCCAAGGGCCCAGATTGTTGTCGCGCTTGTACATCTCAGGAGCAGCAAAGCCCGGCGTGTACATGGGGCGGATAAAGCTGGCTTGCTTGTTCAGCACTTCGCGCGCAGCGCCAAAGTCAATCAGCACGGCACGGTCTTCATCGGTGATGAAGATATTGGCGGGCTTGATGTCCAGGTGCAGCATCTTGTGCTGGTGCACGATGCGCAGACCGCGCAGCACCTCATCAAACAGCGAACGGATGGTGGACTCACGCAAAACCTTGTGGTGTTTCTTGCCGCGTGCCAGCACCACGTATTCCTGCAAGGATGCACCACGCAGGAAGTTCATCACCATGTAGACGGTTTCGTTCTCGCGGAAGAAATTGAGCACGCTGACCACCGAAGGGTGGGAGATCTGCGTGAGCGCACGGCCTTCTTCAAAAAAACTTTTCAGCCCCAGCCGGTACAGTGACACCTTGTCTGCAGCTACCTTGGGAACCAGTTCCCCTGGGCTGCGTCTGGCCAGTGCTGCGGGGAGGTATTCCTTGATTGCGACCTCCTGCCCCTGTGCATCCTGGGCCAGATACACGATGCCAAAACCACCTGAAGCAAGTTTGCGCACAATGCGGTAATCACCAATCTGGGTATCCGGCGGCAGGGGGGCGGGCTTGATCCTTGAAGACATTTTGTTCTGGTAAACCTCAGGGTCGACGCGGAAACTGGATAATCAGCGAATTGCAAGTAACCAAAGAAACGTCCAATGCCAGTTTACAGCATGACCGGATACGCCAGCGTGCAGCACGCACCGGCGTCTACTGAGGACAACGCCTCTGCATCTCGTATGCGGTTGGGGCTTGAAATCCGCGCAGTCAACAGCCGTTTTTTGGACCTGACTTTCCGTCTGCCTGATGAACTGCGCAGCCAGGAACCCACATTGCGCGCCCTGCTGACCACCCGCCTCACGCGCGGCAAGGGGGAAGTGCGTGCGGCCAGTGGGGGGGATGCGTCTGCCTCTCTGCCCCTGCCGACTGCTGCCGTGCTGCCGCGCATGCTGTCCCTACAGGATCTGGTGCAGGCCTGGCTGCCTGACGCCAAGGGGCTGAGCGTGGCCGATGCATTGCGCTTTTCCGGCAATGGTCACGCCGTGCAGGTGGACTGGCAGGAAATCGTTCCCGCACTGGCTGACAAGGCCATTGATGAACTGGTGGACGCCCGTGCACGCGAAGGCAAGCGCCTGGCCAGCATGCTGCTGGACCGCATCCAGCAGCTGCGCGCACTGGCCGAGCAGGCAGGACCTTTGGTGCCCCAACTGGTAGAGCAGCAGCGCCAGCGTTTTCTGGAGCGCTGGCAAGAAGCCATGGGCCTGACCGAAGGCCAGGTTGCACCGGAAGCTGCCCGCGAGCGTGCACTGTCTGAAGCCACCGCCTTTGCCATCCGCATTGATGTGGCAGAAGAAATCACACGCCTGGGCTCACACCTGGACGAGGTCGAGCGCCTGCTCAAGAAGGGGGGCGAAATCGGCAAGCGCCTGGACTTCCTGATCCAGGAAATGCACCGCGAAGCCAACACCCTGGGTTCCAAGTCCGCCACACTGGAATTGACACGCATCAGCGTGGACATGAAAGTGCTGATTGAGCAAATGCGCGAGCAAGTTCAGAACATCGAGTAAATCACCGTCACCGCTACAGGGCGCTTCCAAGCGCCCTTTTTGCAAGCTTGCTATCCGTAGCAGAGTTTTTTTATGCAACATCCTGGAAACCTATTTGTCGTTGCAGCGCCCAGCGGAGCTGGCAAATCCAGCCTCGTGAAGGCCCTGCGCTCGTTTGACGCACGCGTCTATCCTTCCGTCTCGCACACCACGCGTGCACCTCGCGGCCAGGAAAAGCACGGTCGCGAATACTTTTTCTGCTCGGACACAGAGTTCGACAGCATGATTGCCAACAATGCCTTTATCGAATGGGCCAATGTGCACGGCAAGCGCTATGGCACATCCAAGAAAGGCATTCATGACCGCCTGGTCAATGGCGAAGATGTGCTGCTGGAAATTGACTATCAGGGCGCACTGCAGGTGCGTGAAGCCTTCCCCCAGGCGGTGCTGATCTTTATCCTGCCGCCCAGCTGGGACGAACTGCGCTCGCGCCTGGAAAACCGTGGCGAAGATGCCCCCGAGGTGATCGAAGTACGTATGAAGAATGCGGAAGTCGAGATGGCCCAGGTGTCAAAATTTGACTTCGTTATAATTAACGAATTGTTCGAGAGCGCGCTTTTTGACCTGAAGGCGATCATCCACGCTCAACGGCTCAAATATGCCTCGCAGCGCCGCCTGCGTGCCGACGTGTTTGAGTCCCTCAACCTTTCCTGAATTTCCCCGGAGTACCCAGATGGCACGTATCACTGTTGAAGATTGCCTGGACAAAATCCCCAACCGTTTCCAACTGGTGCTGGCTGCCACATACCGTGCTCGCATGCTCAGCCAAGGCCATACCCCCAAGGTGGAATGCCAGAACAAGCCTGCTGTGACCGCCCTGCGCGAAATCGCAGAAGGCAAGGTTGGCCTGGAGATGCTGAAAAAAGTACCCGGCTAAGTCTGAATTCATTTCAGATTCTGTGTATTACGCAGACAATAGAAGCACCGTATCGCGGTGCTTTTTTTTTGCTATGTCCACCGCCCCTTTCCCGCGATACATTTAGGGTATGAACGCGGCATTTACTTCCAAAAAAGACGACATCCCTACCCTATCGCCAGACGCACCTCTTGAGGAGCGCCTGGAAGCTGCGGCTCGCGTTTCCGCTGCGCACTTTGAGCGCATGCTGGGCTACCTGTCCTATCTGCCACCTGCTGACATCGAGCTGGTGCGCCAGGCATGGCAATACGCAGACAAGGCACACACCAACCAGTGGCGCAGCAGTGGTGATCCCTACATCACCCACCCGATTGCTGTCACCACCATCTGTGCGCACTGGAAGCTCGATGCCCCCGCGCTCATGGCTGCCCTGCTGCACGATGCCATGGAAGACTGCGGCATCACCAAGCAGGATCTGGTGGAGCGTTTCGGGGAAACGGTGGCAGACCTCGTCGACGGGCTGACCAAGCTGGACAAGCTGCACTTCAACACCCGCGAAGAGAGCCAGGCAGAGTCTTTTCGCAAAATGCTGCTGGCCATGGCCAAGGATGTACGCGTCATCCTCATCAAGCTGGCCGACCGCACCCACAACATGCGCACCATGGGCGATATGCCGCGCAGCAAGTGGAACCGTATTGCCTCGGAAACCCTGGACATCTACGCCCCCATTGCACATCGCCTGGGGCTGAACCAGACCTACCGCGAACTGCAGGACCTGTCCTTCCAGTACCAGCACCCCTGGCGCTACCAGACGCTGGACAAGGCCATCTCCAAGTCCCGCGCACGCCGCCACGATCTGGTGCAGCGCGTGCAGAACGAAATTGCTGCGGAGTTCGAACGCGTCAGCATGCCCGTACGCCTGGCAGGGCGCGAGAGCACGCTGTTCTCGCTCTACCAGAAGATGATCCGCCACCACCTGACCTTTGCCCAGGTGACGGACATCTACGGCTTTCGCATCATCGTGCCTACAGTCACGGACTGCTACACCGCCCTGGGCATCCTGCACCAGCTGTACAAGCCCGTGCCCGGCAAGTTCAAGGACCATATCGCCATTGCCAAGGCCAACGGCTACCAGTCGCTGCACACCATGCTGGTGGGCCCGTCGGGCGTGAATATCGAGTTCCAGATCCGCACTGAGCCCATGCACATCGTGGCCGAGGCCGGCATTGCCGCGCACTGGCTCTACAAGTCGCAGGACAAGCAGGAAGCCGTCAACACCAAGTGGCTGCAGTCGCTGCTGGACATCCAGACCGAAACCAAAGACGCCACCGAGTTCTGGGACAACGTCAAGGTGGACCTCTACCCTGACTCCATCTACGTCTTCACACCCAAGAGCAAAATTCTGGCCATGCCACGCGGCGCCACCGTGGTGGACTTTGCCTACGCCATCCACAGCAGTATTGGCCACCACACTGTTTCCGCCCTGATCAATGGTGAACCCAATTCGCTGCGCACGGAGCTCAAGAGCGGTGATGTGGTGCAAATCATCACGGACGACAATGCCAACCCCAACCCTGCGTGGCTGAGCTTTGTCAAAACTGGCCGTGCGCGCTCCAAGATCCGCAACTATCTCAAGACGGCAGCCATCAGCGAGTCCATGCTGCTCGGCGAAAAGCTGCTGCAGCAGGCACTGCGCGAAGAAGGTATTGCCGAGATTCCGCAGGACAACGAAGCCAATCAGGCGCTGTGGCAGTCTGTACTCAACACCTCCAACAGCAAGAGCCGCGAAGACCTGCTGACCGACATCGGCATGGGCCGCCAGGCTGCAGGCTGGGTGGCGCGCCACTTCATGGCCCAGCTGGCCAAGCAGGGCATGCGCCCCAACGCCGTACTGCTGAGCCAGGAGCGCTTTGCCAGCAAGGACCGTGGCACCGTCACGCTCGACGGCAAGAGCAATGCCTCGGTGCACTACGCCCCTTGCTGCCGCCCTGTACCTGGCGATGCCGTGGTGGCCTATCTGGGCCGTGGCGATGGTCTGCACGTGCACGATGCCCACTGCGCCAATGCCAAGCGCCTGCACGCTACCGATGCGGAGCGCTTCATCCCCGTGGAATGGGCAGAAGACGCCAGCCAGAAGCTTTATGACAGCGGCCTAAGCATCACCATCAACAACCAGAAGGGCGTACTGGCCCGCGTAGCCAGCGAAATGGCAGAAGCCAACCTCGACATTCGCCGCCTGGAAATGGACGATGAAGCAGCCATGCAAACCACCGAGCTGCGCTTTATCGTGTCCGTACACGACCGCCAGCACGTGGACGCAGCCCTGCGCAGCCTGCGCCGCATTCCCACCGTGGTCCGCGCTACGCGCATCATGCCGCTCAAGTAAGACCGCTGTACACGCAGGCACACAACAAAAACGCGATCCTGAGAGATCGCGTTTTTTATGACTGACTTTAAATATAAGAGCAGCTAGCGCTTACCACATCTAGGTTTCAAAGCATTAAGAGAATGAAAGACTGATAAATCCAGCGCTGGCAGCTACTATTTTTTAGTTCTGTGGTGCGGGGTATGCCACTTCCAGCACTTCCAGCATGCGCACACCTGCCGGGGTGGGCAAAGGCACTTCATCCCCCACCTTGGCGCGCAGCAAGGCACGCGCTACGGGCGCGATCCAGCTGACCTCGCCCTTGCTGCTGTCAGACTCATCAATGCCCTTGATGGTGATAGTGCGCTCCACACCTTCGTTGTCTGCATAGGTGACGGTGGCACCGAAGAACACCTGGTCACTGCCGTGGTGCACGGAAGGATCCACCACCTCGGCAATTTCCAGGCGCTTGGTCAGAAAGCGGATACGGCGGTCAATCTCGCGCAGACGCTTCTTGCCGTAGAGATAGTCACCGTTTTCCGAGCGGTCGCCATTGCTGGCCGCCCAGTGCACCACCTCGACAACTCTGGGGCGCTCATTGTCAATCAGCTCCAGCAGCTCGCTGCGCAGCGCCTGGTAGCCCTGAGGCGTCATGTAATTCTTGCTGCCCTTGGGAATAGCAGGCAGGCTGGGCAGATCGTCGTCATCATCCTGCCCATCGGTTTCCTTGGTGAAAGCCTTGTTCATAGACGCAATCTTCACACAAAAGCAGCCCCACAAAAATGCCGGGCGCACAAACCAAAAAGTCCTGATACCTTGCGATATCAGGACTTGAAATTGGTGCGGCTGGCAGGAATCGAACCCACGACCCCTTGGTTCGTAGCCAAGTACTCTATCCAGCTGAGCTACAGCCGCTAAGCTATCAATTATAGGTGCTGTCTAAACCCCTAAATTGAAACTGACCGAAATTTTTTGGTCTTCACAACGCCTTGCAGCCATGTGAAAAAAGCAGTGCTTTCACAAAAAGACAAAAGCCTCAGAAACTTTCGTTTCTGAGGCTTGAATCTGGTGCGGCTGGCAGGAATCGAACCCACGACCCCTTGGTTCGTAGCCAAGTACTC
>ENA-UOJC01001249-UOJC01001249.1-human-gut-metagenome-genome-assembly--contig:-C104-NODE-1249-length-36467-cov-20.028150_pt1 | contig 36467 bp, 28 predicted proteins | sample MGYA00242339_ERZ723886 | MGnify/ENA metagenome assembly ERZ723886 | reverse complement strand
CTCATTGATTTTCAATCTGCGCTATGTGATGGCGCAGAAAAGTGATGAAGTCAGGGGTAAGCAACAAAGGCTGCGTGGTGTCGAAAGAAGACCAGCGCAGCCTTTTCTGTCTGTGGCGAGCAACTTTCTATGGCAAGTGGTTTGCTGTGGTGAGCGACTTGGCCGTATGTCTCTCAGAGATATTTCGCCCTGAGCACTTTGGGCAGTTTGCTGACGACCAGGTCGTGCGACTCTCTGATCCAGTCTCTCACCAGCGGTGTGGCCAATTGCTCATAATATACGTCGATCCAATGCTTCTTGTTCCAATGGAAGGCTGGCGTCACCGCCTCATACTGCAGGCGCAACGTCTCGTTTCGATCGGGAGGCAATTTGCAGGCAAAGCGTGGCCCGCCCTTCCAGTCTTGTCCCTCTCTACCCAGCCAAAGGCACAGGAAGATTTTGCCTTCCACGCGGAAGGTGACATTGTCCTCGCCAAACGGTTGGTCTTCGGTCACGCCTGGCAGCGAAAGCGCATAGCTCCTTACTTCTTCTATATTCATTTGCTCTCTGATAGTTTTGCTCTATAATAGTTTTGCTCTATAATAGTTTTGCTCTATAATTGTTTTGCTCTGTGATTGTTTTGTTCTGTGATTATTTCTTGTTCGACTACAATCTCGACTACAATTTTCGACTGGAAAAACGACAGCAATCTCGACTGGAATTTTGGCTGCAAAAATAATGCCAATTCTCGTAGGACCAGCATTTGTCACGCAGCGTGCTTTGTCACTATTTTTTCTTTTAAAGACTTTTTGTTTGTAATTTCTATAGATTGTCGATATTTAGTTGTACCTTTGCCCCCCGAACGAACATCTAATCAATAGCAAATCATTATGGGAAAGAGAATAACCGACAAAGTGACATGGGTAGGCAAGATTGACTGGGAACTGAAGACCTTCCATGGCGACGAGCTTTCTACCCACAAGGGTACAAGCTACAATTCCTATTTGATCCGGGACGAGAAGACCGTCCTCATCGACACGGTATGGAATCCTTATGACCAGGAGTTTGTGGCCCATCTCAAGGAAGAGATCGACCTCCAAGCAATCGATGCCATCGTGGTGAACCACAGCGAGAGCGACCATAGCGGTGCACTGCCCGTGCTGATGCGCGAGATTCCTGATACGCCGATCTATTGCACGAAGAAGGCGGAAGGCATCTTGCGCGGACTGTATCATAAGGACTGGAACTTCCATAACGTGAAGACGGGCGACACGCTCTGCATCGGCGAGAACACGCTCACGTTTGTTGAGGCTCCGATGTGCCACTGGCCCGACACTATGGTGACTTATGCGGACAAGGAGGAAATCCTCTTTTCCAACGACGTCTTCGGACAGCACTACGCTACGGAGAGCCTCTACGACGACACGGTGAACCAGAAGGACCTGTTTGATGAGGCTGAGAAGTACTATGCCAACATCCTCAATATCTACAACCCGATGGTCAACCGCAAGGTGAAGGAAATAGTAGGCATGAACCTGCCTCTGAAGATGGTCGCTCCGTCCCACGGAGTCATCTGGACCAACCATATCGGCGAGATCGTAGAAAAGTATCTCCAGTGGTCAACCAACTATCAGGAGCATCAGATCACCATCATCTATGATACGATGTGGCAGAGCACGCGACGCATGGCCCAGGCCATTGCCGACGGCATCCGCGATTTCGACCCGACCGTCCGTGTGGTGTTGATGAACGCTGCCAAGGACGACAAGAACGACATTCTCGTCGAGGTGTTCCGCTCCAAGGCCATTATGGTGGGCAGCCCGACGGTCAATATGGGCATTACCTACGCCATTGCCGGACTCCTGGAAATGATCCACGGTATGAAGTGCAAGAACAAGAAGGCCGCGGCCTTTGGATCCATTGGCTGGGGCGGCGGTGGCGAGAAGCGCATCCAGCAGCGATTGGAGGAAGCGGGCTTCGAGATTGCCGCCGAACCGGGCAAGCAGCTTTGGGCTCCCGACATGGAGGCTGAGCGCAAGTGGCGCGAATATGGCAAAGCCTTCGCCGCTGCCGTGCTTGGCGCGTAATAGTATAAAGAGGCTGTTATCCCAGCTATCATCTCAAAAGGCTGGCAAGGGAATTGGTCCCCTGCCAGCCTTTTGAGTGTCTTTGTGAGCAACGTGCCGCCGTCTTGTTCTTATATCTTGTTGATTTGTTCCCGGGTCAGCCCTGTAGCTTTCAACACTTGTGAGACAGGTATGCCAAGGGAAAGAAGGTTGCGTGCTATCTCTAAACTCTTTTCCAATTCACCTTCTGCTCTTCCTTCTGCTATTCCCTGTGCTTTTCCTTCTGCTCTTCCTTCCGCTATTCCCTGAGCTCTTCCTTCTGCTCTTCCTTCCGCTATTCCTTGGGCTCTTCCTTCTGCTCTTCCTTCCTCTATCCCCTCTTCGTAGCCTTCGTAGTGGCTGGTATCAAAAATGCTTTTCATGTGTCGTATAGACTCCATGTGTCGAACGTACGCTCGCTTGTCTTGGTCGGAGAGCGAGTCCACCCGTAGGCATTCGCGCGCCTCGGCGAGGCCTTCGGCCGTGGCCTTGTCGCTAATTTGTCCCGTTTTGAGAAATTCTATCCACTCGTCGAGTGGGGTAGTGGCCACTTTGTCAAAGTCGTTCACGCGCAGTATGTAGTATTCCGGAAACAGGTCGCCCGCCTCTTTTCTGCTCATAAGGCTCCGCTCATCGATACCGAAGAACTTCTTGTTCTGACGGACGGAGAGTTTGAGAATGTCATGTGGTTCATGCGCACCCCTAAATTCTGTCTTGCCGTGATACACATAGTCTTTGCCCTGGCCCAATTCGAAATAGACGATGTTGATGGAATAGACTTTACGCACCTTGTCGTAGGGGCTTCCCAGCCCAATATATTCCGTGATGGCCTTTGACACACCGTAGAGCATGCGGTGGAAATAGGTGAGCTCGCGGTTGTTCTGCACCTCTATGATGCAGAGTTCTCCGTTCTCGTTCTCTGCCAATATATCCACTCGGTTGTATTTGTCGGTCTCGTCCTCCTGGTTGCTCTCGCTCTCAAGAAACCGTTGTATCTTAAACTTCTTTCCTATCAATGAGGACAGAAATCCTTCCAACACCGCATGATTGGCCTTGTTGCGTAGCAGGCGTTTCATCGCCCAGTCGAACCGTATGTAGTTTTCTCCGATTATCGTCATGTTTCTTGTCGCTTTTGGTTTTCAGCCGCTAAAATACGATTTTCCATCGAATCCACCAAATGTTTAGGCTACAAAAGTTGATAGCGGCCGTTCTGAAAAGTTATTTCCGCTACTCTAAATAAGTTACTTTCGCAACCCCAGATAAGTTACTTTCGTAACTCTAAATAAGTTACTTTCGCTCGGCCAAGCCATCGTCAAAGGGAAATTCTTCCCTTTTCCTTTGGCTTTGCGCTCGCTTATTCGTAACTTTGCAAAAATTTATAAGTGGGAAAAGAAATGGCGGAAGAAAACCATCGGATACTGCTTGACCAAATAGATTATCCAAGCGACTTGCGCAAACTGGAGGTGAAGGACCTGCCAGAGGTGTGTCGTGAGCTTCGCAGAAACATTATAGAAGAGGTGGCGGTCAACCCCGGTCACTTGGCTTCGAGCCTCGGTGTCGTGGAAATCACCGTGGCCGTACATTACGTGTTCAATACTCCCGACGACCGGATCGTCTGGGACGTAGGCCATCAGGCCTACGGCCACAAGATCCTGACCGGACGCCGTGAGCAGTTTAAGCTCAATCGGAAGTTGGGCGGACTTCGTCCGTTCCCGTCTCCTTTGGAGAGCGAGTACGACACGTTCACCTGTGGCCATGCTTCCAACTCCATCTCGGCGGCGCTGGGAATGGCCGTGGCGGCGAAGCTCGGCGGCAAAAAGACGGAAAACCGCCATGCTGTGGCTATCATTGGCGATGGTGCGATGAGTGGCGGACTGGCCTTTGAGGGACTCAACAATGTCTCCAGCCAGCCCAACGACCTGCTCATTATCCTCAACGACAACGACATGAGTATCGACCGGTCTGTGGGCGGTATGGAGAAATACCTGCTTAATCTGGACACGAACGAGACCTACAACCGTCTCCGCTTCAAAGCCAGCCAGTGGCTGCACGAGCGTGGCTACCTGAACGACGACCGGAGGAAAGGCATTATCAGACTGAACAATGCCCTGAAGAGTGCATTGGCCCATCAGCAGAATATGTTTGAGGGGATGAACATCCGCTATTTTGGTCCTTACGACGGCAACGACGTAACGGAATTGGTGCGTATCCTCCGACAGATCAAGGATATGAAGGGACCGAAGCTCCTCCATCTTCACACCAAGAAGGGCAAAGGCTATAAGCCTGCCGAGGAGAGTGCGACGATCTGGCATGCTCCAGGCAAGTTTGATCCCGAGACAGGCAAGCGGCTGAAGAGTGAATCCGCCGAACCGCAGCCACCGAAGTTTCAGGATGTGTTTGGCGAGACGCTGCTGGAACTGGCGCGCCAAAACGACCGCATCGTGGGTGTTACCCCAGCCATGCCCAGTGGTAGCTCGCTCTCCATATTGATGAACGAAATGCCGACCCGCGCCTTCGATGTGGGAATAGCCGAAGGCCATGCTGTCACCTTCTCAGCCGGTATGGCCAAGGACGGGTTGTTGCCGTTCTGTGCTATATATAGTGCGTTCTCGCAGCGAGCCTACGACAGCATCATCCACGACCTCTCGATCCTCAACCTGCCCGTTGTGCTCTGCCTGGACCGATCCGGACTAGTCGGCGAAGACGGCGCGACCCATCACGGTGCGTTCGACATGGCCGCCCTTCGTCCCGTCCCCAATCTCACGATAGCCTCTCCGATGGACGAGCGCGAGTTGCGGCGGTTGATGTTCACGGCTCAGTTGCCCGACAAGGGATCCTTCGTCATCCGCTATCCGCGCGGCCGTGGTGTGCTGACAGACTGGCGCTGCCCGCTCACGGAGATAGAGGTGGGTACGGGCCGCAGACTGACCGAGGGCGATCCGAAGCCCGGCGACGTGGCCGTGCTGACCATCGGCCCTGTGGGCAATGATGTGCAGCGTGTTATCCAGATGCTGGCCGAGGAAGGCAATCCCCAGCATCACACGATCTTCCATTATGACATGCGCTTCCTCAAGCCGCTCGACGAGCGCATCCTGCAGGAGGTGGGCAGTCGTTTTGATCGTGTTGTCACCATCGAGGACGGTATCCGTACGGGCGGTATGGGGTCGGCCGTACTGGAGTGGATGAGCGACCACGGTTTTGCCCCACGCATGACGCGTCTCGGTATGCCTGACCGTTTCGTCGAGCAGGGCACGGTCGGCCAGTTGCGCCACCTCTGTGGCTACGGCTATGAGGACATTAAGGAATTGTTGAGTAAGGAATAAATCAAGTATGAGGATAATTATAGCAGGCGCATTCGCCATCGGGTCGTATCTTGCCAAGTTGCTTTCGCGCAATAAGCAGGAGGTAGTGCTCATGGATCAGGACGAGGAGAAACTGGGCAAGCTGGCCATTGATTATGATCTGCTCACCATGCATGCCTCGGCCACCAGCATCCGTAGTCTGAAAGAGGCAAGGGTGGAGGATACTGACCTCTTCATCGCCGTCACGCCCGATGAGAGCTATAATATGACGGCATGTGGACTGGCGAAGGCGCTGGGTGCGAAGAAGACCGTTGCCAAGATTGACAGTTCGGAGTATGTGGATCCGCAGAACAAGGAACTCTTCCACGAAATGGGCATCAGCAGCATCATCTATCCCGAGATGCTGGCTGCCCGCGACATCATCAACGGTCTGAAAATGTCGTGGGTGCGGCAGCGATGGGATGTCCACGACGGTGCGTTGGTGATGCTGGGCATCAAGCTCCGCGAGACCTGCAAGGTGCTCGACAAGCCGCTCCATGAGATCTCGGGACCCGACGACCCCTTCCACGTAGTGGCCATACGCCGTCGCGGCGACACGATCATCCCGCGAGGAAGCGACGTGCTGAAGCTCTACGACCTCGCCTACTTTATGACCACACGCAACTACATCCCCTATATCCGCCGCGTGGTGGGCAAGGAACACTACGTGGATGTGAAGAACGTGATGGTGATGGGTGGTGGATCCACCGCAGTCCGCGCCATTCGCCAAATGCCGGAATACATGCAGGTGAAGGTCATCGAGAAGAGCGTGGAGCGATGTGAGGCCCTCAACAGTAAGTTTGATGATGACATCCTCGTCATCAATGGCGACGGTCGCGACCTTTCGCTGTTGAGCGAGGAGGGAATCCGCTCTACTCAGGCCTTTGTCGCATTGACAGGGAAGGCTGAGACCAATATTTTGGCCTGTCTGATGGCCAAGCGCATGGGAGTGAGAAAGACGGTGGCGATGGTGGAGAACGTCGATTACGCCTATATGGCGGAGAGCCTTGATATAGGTACGATCATCAACAAGCGCGCCATTGCTGCCAGCCACATCTATCAGATGATGCTCGACGCCAATGTCCACAACGTGCGCTTCCTCATGTCGGCAGACGCAGATGTGGCTGAGTTTGTCCCTGTACAGGGGTCGAAGGTGACGCGCCGTCCCGTCAAGGACTTGGGACTGCCCAAAGGAATGACCATCGGTGGACTGGTGCGCAACGGCGAGGGAATGCTCGTCTCGGGCAACACGCAGATCGAGGCAGGCGATAGTGTGGTGGTGTTCTGCCATAACGTCAGCGTCAAGAAGTTGGAGGAACTTTTCAACTGACCTCCTGCTTGTACTGACAATTAGCGTTCGGACAATAGTGCTGGCAATAAGTGTGCTGGCAATAAGTATAGTGACAATAGTGTACAGACAATTAGCATAGTGACAAAAAGCGCGATATGCTCAATACCAAACTTATTTCCAAAATCTTCGGATCGTTGCTGCTCATCGAGGCGCTGCTTATGTCCTGTAGTTTGGGCGTGGCCCTCTACTATGGCGGCAGCGACGTTATGCCCTTCACGTGGAGTGTCGTCGTGCTTATAGCCGCTGGTGTAGCTTTCCGCTTGCTGGGCCTCAAGGCTTCCAATGCGCTGAGCAGACGCGATGCCTATTTCGTGGTGACGACCGTCTGGGTGCTCTTCACGATCTTTGGCATGATGCCTTTCTTGATAGGCGGCTATCTCCATTCGGTGACGGACGCCTTCTTTGAGACCATATCGGGATTTACGACGACGGGAGCTACCATCATCGACTATCCAGAACGGCTTCCACGCGGCCTGCTCTTCTGGCGTTCCATCACCCAGTGGATTGGTGGTCTGGGTATTGTCTTCTTCACGATAGCCATCCTGCCCTCGTTTGTCGGTGGGTCTACGCGCGTCTTTGCTGCCGAGGCCACAGGTCCGATCGTCACCAAGCTCCACCCCAAGCTCAGCACGGGAGCCAAATGGATTTGGGCGGTCTATGTCGTGCTGACCATCTCCTGCTTCCTTTCTTATAAACTATGCGGTATGAGCTGGTTTGATGCCATCAACTACGCCTTCACCAGTACGGCCACAGGAGGTTTCGCCACGGAGAGCGGATCCATTGCCACCTTCCACTCCCCTGCAGAGGAATATGTCTGTACGCTCTTCTGCTTCCTTGCGGGCGTCAATTTCACGATGCTCTATGCTGCCGTGGCCCGCTTTCGCATAAAACAGCTCTTTCGCAACAGCGAGTTTCGCTTCTATCTCTTCGTCGTCACCTCCTGCACCTTGTTTATCATGGTGGAACTGATGTGGCACAACCACTACGACCTGGAGCGCGCCTTCCGCAGTGGTGTCTTCCAGGTGGTCTCCTTCATCACGACCACGGGCCTCTTCAGCGATGACGCTTCCAAATGGCCCCATGTCACGTGGTTTGCCCTCATCCTCTGTATGGTTGTCGGCGGTTGCTCTGGTTCGACGAGTGGAGGCATGAAGAGTATTCGCGCGGTGATGATCCTGAAGATCATCCGCAATGAGTTTCGCCAAATTCTCCATCCCAATGCCGTCTTGCCCCTCAATGTCGATGGACACAACGTCCCCCAGTCGAAGCGCGTCACGCTCTTGGCCTTTGTCGGACTCTATCTGATCCTGGCCTTCCTTCTGGGATTTGCGATGATGGCGTGTGGTGTTGACTCTACCAACTCCTTCACTATTGCTATCAGTAGTATGGGCAATGTGGGCCCGACTCTGGGCCTTGAGATTGGTCCGACGATGTCGTGGGCACAGTTGCCCGATGTGGCGAAGTGGATCTGTGCGTTTCTGATGCTGGTGGGACGTCTCGAACTCTTCACCGTCCTCGTGCTCTTCACCAAGGCATTCTGGAAAGATAACTAACGGGTGTTTTTGGAGAGATAATTAACAGGGTCCAGGTTGACCTCCTCTTGATTCTACGACGCTTCTTGTTTCGATGACATCACCTTCTGCCGCTTCTCCCGCCGCCTCTGCGCCCCGTCTGCTTTGGATCGACCTTCTGCGTGGATTCTTGATGCTTGCCATCATCTTCGACCACACCGAGATCTGCTTCACGGGCGATAATATCGTTCCCTATAGGATGTACGTCCCCGACGTGCTGATGGCCTTCTTCTTCCTTTCGGGCTATCTCTTCTATCGTCCCGAGGGTTTCCGCCTGCGACATAAGCTGCACTCGTGGCTGCGCGGAGTGCTCATGCCTTATTTTATCTTCACGAGTGCCCTGGCGCTTCCCAAGGCTTGGCTCCATGGTGACGGCGGGTCGATCTCCGATCTGCTGCTGACCATCCTCACGGGCCAAGGATCATGGTTTATTGCCTCCTTGGCCGTCGCCGAGCTCCTCTTTTGTCTCCTCCTGTGGCTGTCGCGTGCGCATTGGCGCTGGCTGGCCGGAGCAGGGCTTTTCGCCGTAGCCTTGGCCTATGGCTTCGGTACGCGTCGTCTGGCTTTTGAGGCCAACTGGTGGCACGTGAATGAAGCCGTCGTGGCCTTGCCATTCCTTCTCCTGGGCTATATGGTCCATCGTTTCGATAAGCTCGGGACGCGCTGGCGACTTGGCCTTTTCGCTCTGCTGTTGGTGCTCTCCTTGCCTGTCAATGTCCTTGTGGCGAGTTCTTCGTGGCCTTCTGTCTTGGTAGGCGCGCTCGTTCTTCCCCGCCTGTTTCTCGTCAAGAACGCGCTCTCCGTGCTCCTCCTCTATCTCCTCTTCACGATCTCGCAGCGAGACGGCGTGCGGTGGGTGGAGCAGATGCCTCGCTGGCTTGCCGCGATGGTGTCCTGGACAGGACGCCGATCCATCGTCTATTATTTCTTCAGTAGTGGCATTCCCACAGCCCTTACCGCCGTCTTTTCCCGCCTCGGCTACACCTATCGTGGTTGCTATGCCGAAGTCTTGGTGGTCTTTCTTCTTAATCTTCTTCTCATCACCCTCGTCACATGGGCCATCTATCGCTACCTGCCGTGGACCACAGGCCGCAGGAAGCCGAACGGATAAGCATGGGAACGTGAGAAACCTATTGCCCCCAAGCTCCAAGGAAAGCCCAATGGACAAGGGGAAAGATGAAGGATCAGGGGAGGCCCAATGGACAAAGGAAACATGATGGGCAAAGGGAAATGATGGGCAAAAGGAATGCTGATGGACATGAAAAAACGTGTCCAGCCCAAGGCCGGACACGTTCCCATTAATCTCATTTAAACTATGTTGGAAGCCCGCTTGCCAGGTTTGTCCCAGTAGGCTTCCTTTGTTGGCTTTACGACTTCTGACTTAGATGTCGAGCAGATTGATAGCCACACGGAAGTAGCCCTTGTTGGCCTCCGGGTTCCACATCATCTGTGAGGTGATCGGGAGGTTGGCCTTGCCCACCTTGAGCTTGTAGGTGCAGCCCAGGCGCACGTCGTTGACACCAGCCGACTTGCCATAGAACGTGGCACCGTCGTTCTCGTCATAGTTGCTGAGGGCGAAGTTGCCACCCACGCTGGCATCCACCTTCCAGTTGTCGTCCTCGTAGAAGGTGTAGGCAGCCTGCACAAACGTAGAGTAGATGTTCTGTTTGTTGAGGTTGCCACGGTCGCGGCCGGCCAGTACGGTAGCCCAGCTCAGCGTCAGAGGCAGACCATGCTGTGCGAAGTTGTAGCTGATGGCAGCGTCGAGGAAGTGGCCCGTCGTGCGAGCATCATAGTTGAAGTAGCGATACTGCTTATCGTTGGCATAGATGCCGTCGGAGAAGTTGTAGATGTCCCACACGGCGAGGCTGAAACCTCCGATGGTGTAGCTTGCGTAGATGTCGGCCTCCTTGTAGTCGCCGTCCACCTGCATACCACCCCATGCGCCGAGGCGGAAGTGGTTGTTGTTGTCGGAGATGGCAAACTCGTTGTTGAAGGTCAGGCCCTTGGAAACCTCGAGTCCGCGCCACAGGTGTGAGGTCTCGAGACCAGCATTGTAGTGGAGCTTCTGAGCATTGATCGTTGTCGGGAGGGCGAGTGCTGCCAGCACGAACATACCCTTAAATATAGACTTCATCATAATGTTTGCTTTTTTCTTTACGGTTGAATGATTTTCTTTGCTATGGGATTAGCAGAAGTGATACAGTGAGGCCACGAGGGCAGCGAGTACAGCACCAGCGATCGGGCCGAGTACAGGCACCCATGAGTATCCCCAGCCACTGTCTCTCTTGCCCTTCATGGGCAGGATGGCGTGGGCGATACGCGGTGAGAGGTCACGAGCGGGGTTCATGGCGTAGCCAGTCACACCACCGAGCGACATACCGATAGAGACGATCACCATCGTCACAGGCCATGCGCTGTTTCCACCGATGTTGGCCACATCTGAGCCATAGGTGCCCAGACAGATGATCAGCAGCACGAGCACGAAGGTGCAGACCACCTCCTGGAGGAAGTTGAGCGGCTTGTTGTCGATGGCCGGCATGGTGCAGAACGTGCCGAGCTTGCCGTCAGGATCGTCCGTAGCATCGAAATGATCCTTATACATGATCCACACGAGGATGGCACCGACGAAACCGCCGATCATTTGGGCAACCGAGTAGGGCAACACATTCTCCCAAGGGAACAAGCCAGCGGCAGCCAATCCGATGGAGACAGCCGGATTGAGGTGAGCACCCGAGGCGTGGGCTACGAAGACACCCGCCATGACGGCGAGACCCCATCCGAGCGTGATGACGATCCAGCCACCACCCTGGCCTTTACTCTTATTCAGTCCCATACAAGCGCAGACACCATCGCCGAGGAGGACCAAGATCAGCGTACCCAAGAATTCGAGGGCGCAGTTATAAAGCAATGTAGAATCCATAATTTCGTTTTTTTGTGTAGTTGATAAATGTTGTTTTTGTCAAATGATGCAAGAATACCGGCCCCCTCCCTTTGCTAACGATTCGTCGGGAGGGAGCCCGTATGTGTGAGTGTGGTTTACTTGCGGCTCAGCGTGCGCTGGATGGCATCCTTCCAGCCCTTCTTGGCCTCTTCTATCTCGGTCGTTTCGCCAGCCGGCTCAAAGGTGCGCTCCACCTGCCACTGCTTCTTCACCTCGTCGATGTCCTTCCAGAAGCCCACAGCGAGACCAGCGAGATAGGCAGCACCCAAGGCGGTGGTCTCTGTGATCTTCGGACGGATCACGTTAATACCCAGCAGGTTGGCCTGATACTGCATCAGCAGGTTGTTGCGGCTTGCACCACCATCTACCTTCAGCTCTGTGAGCGGGGCGTTGAGGTCGCGAGACATGGCCTGTGCGATGTCATAGGTCTGGAAAGCAATGCCGTCGAGGGCAGCACGGGCGATGTGAGCCGCCGTTGTGCCACGGGTGATACCCGTAATAGTGCCGCGGGCGTAGGCATCCCAATAGGGCGCAGCGAGACCCGTCAGAGCCGGGACAAAGCGGACACCACCGCTATCGGGTACGGTAGAAGCCAGCGTCTCCACGTCGGACGACTTCTGGATGATGCCCAGTCCGTCGCGCAGCCACTGTACGACCGAACCGCCGACATAGATAGATCCCTCCAGTGCGTAGTTCACCTGGTCGCCGATCTTCCAGGCCACAGTGGTGAGCAGGTTGTTTTTCGACATGACCGGCTTGTCGCCCGTGTTGAGCATGACGAAGCAGCCCGTGCCATAGGTGTTCTTGATGGCACCCGGCTCCAGACACATCTGTCCGAAGAGGGCCGCCTGCTGGTCGCCAGCGATACCGGCGATGGGCACCTCGTGGGCGAAGATCGTGGTCTTGGTGTGGCCATAGACCTCAGAGCTTGACTTCACCTCCGGCATCATGGAAGCTGGAATGTCGAGCAACTTCAGCAGCTCCTCATCCCACTTTAGGTCGTGGATGTTGAAGAGCATCGTGCGGCTGGCGTTGGTCACGTCCGTCACGTGCACCTGTCCGCGGGTCAGTCGCCATACGAGCCATGTGTCGATGTTGCCGAAGCGGAGCTTGCCCTTCTCGGCGCGCTCGCGGGCTCCAGGCACGTTGTCGAGGATCCACTTGATCTTCGTGCCTGAGAAATAGGCGTCGATGATCAGACCCGTCTTCTCGCGAATTCTGTCCACCAATCCCTGCGCCTTGAGCTTGTCACAGTACTCAGCCGTGCGGCGGTCCTGCCAGACGATGGCGTTGTAGATCGGCTCGTCGGTGTCGATGTCCCATACCACGGTGGTCTCGCGCTGGTTGGTGATACCGATGGCGGCGATGTCCTTGCCGTTGATGTCGATGGCCGAGATGGCCTCGGCGATGACGGCAGCCTCAGACGACCAGATCTCGTTGGGGTTGTGCTCCACCCATCCCGGCTGCGGGAAATGCTGTGTGAACTCCTTCTGAGCTACTGAGCAGATCTGACCGTTGTGGTCGAAGACGATGGCGCGAGAACTGGTTGTTCCCTGGTCAAGTGCCAAAATGTAATTTCCCATAATCAATGTACTTTAGTTATTTGTGTAATTGTAAAAAGCTCTATTCTAGAGGGCAACTTTTATGCCTTGTTGAGACGTCGCGTCTCTTCCACGTCGAGTGCCTCAGCGATGGTGGAGATGGGATTCTTCACCTTTCTCGAGGTTGACATTTCGATCTGCCATTTACAGGTCTCGCAGTCGGTCGATACGAAGTCGGGCTTCAGTTCCTCGATCTGCTTGAAGAGCGGTGCTCCGATAGCCTGGCTTCGCTTGTAGTTCTCCTTCTTGAATCCGTAGGTGCCCGAGATGCCGCAGCAGTTGCTGTCGAGCAGCGTCAGTTCCACGCCCGGGATCATGCGGAGCAGTTCGGTGGAGTAGATTGCCCAGCCCATGCGCTCCATGTGACAAGCCGTGTGGTACGCCAACTTCTGGTGGAAGTCCTTGCGGAAGGCCAGTTTGATCTTGCCCGACTCCACCATACGGTAGAGCCATCTGGTGGCCAGCGAGAGATGCGGCGCCACGTCGTCGTTGTCAATCTTGAGCAAGTTCTTATACTCGTCGCGCATCGTGAACGTACAGGTCGAGCTGGTCGTGAGCACGTCGTCGCCCGCGGCGATGGCCTTGCGCATGGAGTTCATGTTGAGTTCTCCCTGTTTCTTGGCCTGGTCGCTCAGTCCGTTGGCTACGAGCGCCACACCGCAGCACTTCTCCTTCTCCAGCAGGCGCACGCCATAGCCGCAGGCGTTGAGGATCTTCAGCAGATCTTTCGACAGTTGCGGGAAGTTGTAGTTGGCGTAGCAGCCGTGGAAGTAGGCCACGTGCTTCTTGTATGCCTCCTGCTCTGCCGCGTGCTTCTTGTACCACTGCTCGAAGGTCTGGAACGAGTAGGACGGGAAGGTGCGGTGCTTGTCGATTTTCAGCACGCTGTCCATGACCGCCTTCACCGGCTTCAGTCCCAGGGCGAAATTGGTGATGGGTGCGAAGTTGTGGGCCAGCGTTCCGACGAAGTCCGTGTTGGCCAGCATGCGGTCACGCAGCGACGGCTTGGCCGTGCTATATTTGATGCGCGCCTCCTGTATGAGGTCGGCTATCTTGACGTTCTCCGGGCAAGCCACCTCGCAGCGCTTGCAGTTGAGGCACAATTTCAGTTTCTCGTCGAAGAACTGTGCCCCCTTCAGGCGGTAGCGTTCGTTGTCCGGACCCGACTGTTTCGGTCCGGGATAGTTTGGCTCTACCGCCGACACCGGGCAGTAGACCGTGCAAATGGAGCACTTCAGGCACTGCTCGAAGTTGTGTGTGCTCTTGCTTTCCTTCTGTATCTGTATGGATTTTGCTTCTGCCATGATATTTTTCTATTTACTAAGAATGTTGTGTGCGACCTCCAGGGCTGTGAGCATGGCCACACCCGTCGCGTCATCCAGTTTGATAGAGTTGTGTCCGCCGAGCACCGATCCTGCTGCGTAGAGGTTTTCGATGGTCTTTCCGTCGATCGTCGCGTGGAGCTTCTCGTCAGTCTTCACGCCGAAGGCCATGTAGGGCTGCGCGTCGAAGACATAGTCGGCGTGCCAGTCGGCGCGGTTTTTCTCTGCCAGGACATCGAGTCCGAACACTGGCTCGTAGATGCCCTCGTAGTTGCTTCTCAGTCCGCGGCTCTGGAACGATCCCGAGCAGAGCACGTAGTGGTCGGCCAGGAGCAGTTCGTCGGCGAGGTTCTCCGTCTCGACGGAGGCCACCTTGGAGCCTACGATCTTGCCGTTCTTGACCGTGTCGCTGCGGAAGTAGCGGCCGCCGAGCTGCTGCAGGCGCTTGATCAGCTGCATTTGGATATGCGTGCCCGGCACCGAGGGCGGCATGGTCGCCACAAACTCAATGGGCTTGCGGACCAATTTGCGCAGGCGGGCGATGGTCTCGGCCTGCTGCGTCAGTCCCAGCACGGCGGGCAGAAGAATCACCTCTCCCGAGGCGTTGAGCGAGTTGATAGCCTCAGCCACCTTGGCGAGGTTCTCGTAGTCGCTCAGATACTTGGCGATGTTGGTGGCACGCAACTCACAAGGCGTGTGGCGTGCAAAGTCGAGCGTATCGGTGGCAAACTCCTTCAGTTCCACCTCCACCTTGAGTCGGCGCAGGTTGTCCACTAGAAACTCCGTGGGCAGGTCGAGGTAGCCACGGATGTTGGCCACCGTCACCTTCTTGTATGGCAGTTTGTCGGCCTCCTGGCTCGTCACCAGTCCTTCCATCGTGAGCCATGCCGGCTTCGTCAGTCCGATGGGAGTCAGGCGGAAGTGGTTGGCCTTGGCCTCCCCCTTCATCTTCAGTCCCGCCTCGGCCAGCAGCTGTGCGGCCTCCGCGGCCCGTGCGGCCTTGTCGCCGACGCGGTGGTAGGGGTGTGTGGCGGGCAGTTGCTCCATCGCCTCCAGCGGACTGGCCACGGTGTTACCCTCCGTGTCATAGCCCAAAAGGCTGATGGAACCCGAGTTGAAATGCAGGGTGCTCTGTCCTGCTCCGATGACGGCCACGCGCTGGCCGCCCTTTGCCAAGGCGATGCCGCAGGTCAGTCCCGACAGTCCGCCTCCTATAATGATTGTATCGTATCTCATCGTGCTACCTCCTTGTTGTTTCCGGCCACGCGGTTGATGCCGCAGAGGCCCTCGTAGATCATGGATGTGAGTTGTGCCTCGGCCAGCGTGTCGCCCCAGGCCACGGGCTGCATGCCCTTCCAGCGCTCGGCGATAAAGGACGCCAGGTCGCACTGCGCCTCCTCGGCTTTCATCTTGGTCACGCGACAGAGCACGTTGGCTCCTCTGCAGGCGCAGAGCTCTCCCTGGCACGTTCCCATGCCCAGGCGGGTGCGGCGGCGGAGGTTGATGAGGTTGTGGACGTGCAGTTTCTCGGCGGCAAACTTCACCTCGCCGATCGTCACGTCCTCACACTCGCAGACCAGCGCGTCGTCGATGCTGTTGCCCGTCGGCACGTCCTTGGTCATCGTGCCGTGGCGTCCCTCAGCGGCGTAGAGGCTCACGGTCTGTGCGTTCTTGCTCGTCGTGTGCTCCGGCAGCGGCTCTTCGCTTCCGGGCAGCGGCGTGGTGGCCGTCTCGCACTTCTTGTCCACGCCCAGCTTCTTGCAAGCCAAATCCGTAGCCACTTCGGCCATCATGCGGTAGGTCATCATCTTGCCACCCGTGATGGTGATGAATCCCTCCAAACCGTCTCGTGTGGCGTGGTCGAGCAGCACGATGCCGCGGCTGATGGATCGGCCCGACGGGTCGTTGTCGGCTGCCACGAGGGGACGCACGCCGCAGTAGGCGCGGATCACGCGGGTGGAGGCGCAAGCGGGAGCCAGGTCGATGGCGCCGCGCTCCAGGATATCTACTTCCTCCTGGGTGATCTTGAGGTCGTCCACCGTCTCAAACGGCACGCGGTCGCTCGTCGTTCCGATGACGCAGACCGTGTCGTCCGGCACGAGAATATCGGCGTTGGCCGGTTTGCGGCAGCGGTTGATCACCATGTTGTTGACGCGGTGGCCAAAGATGAGCAGTGTGCCCTTGGCCGGAAACATATTGACCGTGACGCCAGCGAGCTTGGCCACCTCGTGCCCCCAGATACCAGCAGCGTTAATGACCAAACGGGCGTGTACGTCCTGCTCCTCGCCGTTGCGGTTGTTGCGCAGGTGTACACCCACGACGCGTCCGTTCTCGATCAGCAGGCTCAGGGCCTCGTGATACGTCAGCGTGTCGGCGCCATGACGGCGCGCGTCGATGATGTTGGCCGTAGTGAGGCGGAAGGGGTCTATCGAGGCGTCGGGCACGCGTACCGCACCGATCAGATCGGGATTGACAGCGGGTTCGATGCGGCGTGCCTCCTCAGGGGAGATGACGTCTGCGCGGATGTCCGCCTTGCGGCAAGACTCTACGAAAGTGGCCTGATAGTTGAGGTCGTCCTCAGGCAGTGTGATGAAGAGACCGTCGGTCTCATCGACGCAGTGGCGCGCTATCTTGCGCAGCGTCATGTTTTCCTGAATACATTCTTTGGCCGACTCGCCATCCGTCACGGCATAGCGTGCTCCGCTATGCAGCAGACCGTGGTTGCGTCCTGTGGCTCCATTGGTGAAGTCATACTTCTCGACGAGCAGCACGCGCAGGCCTCGCATCGCGCAGTCTCGTGCTGTGCCGGCTCCTGTTATGCCGCCGCCGATGATGATGACATCATACTCTTGTTTCTTGTTTCTATCCATTGTCGTGTGGTTTAGGTCTCCTAAACTCCTTGTTTTTGTTGTATTCTAATCTTGGTTCATGCAGGTCTTGTGGTTTGATTCGGCAGATTCTTGCATGATTGCAGTCTCTTTCTTATCGAAACCCAACCTTCGTTTTTGCAGTACAAAGTTAGGAATATTTTCCAAAACGGCCCAAATAAATTAACTACAATTAACAAAAAGGTTTCGATTTATCTTTACTTTGCTTCCGTTTCAACGATTGTTCGAAATCGACAAGTGTAAACAGTGGAATGTATGTTTTGGTGTTTTCTTGCCCCGTGATGCGCATTTGTATGCGAAAACCACCTGTTTTGGCTGACATTTTGTAAAGTTGTCGCTTTCTTTTTGGAAATAACAAACAAATGAAATTATTTTCTCTATAATTGTTATAAACACGCCTTTTTGGCGATAAAAACACATAATATAGAAGAAATGAGACGCTTCGCCGAGCCATGAGTAGCTCCGGGCTTGGCGGCTGCCCATGGCGGGTGGGGAAACGTCTCTTGGGTCTTGTTTTGACGACTACGAAATCCTTAACGGCATGATGACATTACGGCATGATGACATGATGACATGATGACATGACGGCCCTTATGCTACGACGACGTTCGTCGTCAGTTTTCTATAGACTCCCTTGTCTATCCTTTCGACCAAGCCCTGTCGCTCCCATCGGCAGAGCATGGAGATGACCCTGGCCCGGGCCACGTCAAATCCTCTTGTGCTGACCGTGGTGCAGTAGGCATCCTCCGTGTTGAAGTGTTCGCCCAGTTGCTCAAAGATGGTGTCGTTTTTGGTTTTGCGGCTGCGCAGTTTTGCCTTCGGTGCATAGGCAGCCGATCGAAACGCCATCTCGATGCGCTCTTTGAAGAAGTACATCGCGTTGTCGATCATGTAGTCGGCCAGCACGTCAAAGGCTGCGAGCATCTGCGGCGTCTGCTGGCGCAGGATCAGCTTCTGCCACAGCGTGGGGTCGCCCTTGAGCCGCGTCTCCGCCCCCTGCATTCCGTAGTTGTTGATGAGCCGCTCGGCCACGCGGCAGAGCATCAGGCAGGTCATCATGCGCATGGCCGTAGGGCAGGTGCGGAAGCGCTGGCGCGCCAGTGTCTTGTCGTCGTTCTTGATGCTCTCCAGTCGGATCTGCTCCAACCACTGGCGCCCTCTCTTCTCCAGCAGGGGCAGCCTGACGTCGCCGCTCATGAGCGGCAGCAGATGGGCCACCTGCTGTATCTTCGTCTCCTGGTCCTCCGTCAGGCGGTAGAGGCTCTCCGAGAGCGGCGAGAAGGTGTTGTCGGGCGTGCGTGCCAGGGCCAGTCGGCTTTGAAAGCCGTCCGTATAGTTGGTCACGACACGATAGAGCGCGTCGGGCGTGCCACACATCACGACGTTCCACAGCAGTTTGTCGATGTGCACGTTGACGGCCTCGGCCGACTTCGCCTCGCGGTCGTAGGGCGTGCCGTCGTAGGCCTGTCGCAGCATGACGGAGAAGTCGCTCATCGCCGTGCGCCACTTCTGCGAGACGGTGTCGGCCTCGGGTGTGAAGGAGAAGGCATGCTTGCCACAGGTGTTGGCCAGTCTGTCGGCCAGGTTGGCCACGGTGGTGTTGAGCGTCAGCCAGCGCACGGGATACTTCGAGTCCTCGGGCTGCTCCTTCTTGTTCTTGGCCGCCCGCTTTCGTGCGCGCCATTCCTCCTCGGCCTGCAGATAGCCCTTGTCCACCATTTTCACCTCCGCGAGCCAGGCCGCCACGATGGGGTCGAGACTGCCCTTGCCCGAGGCGAAGTCGCCGGCGATGTAGCTGATGAGGTTGAGCTGCGACCACTTGCCGTGGATGTCGACGCGCACGCCCGTGGCGAGCATGCCGATGGCCGGCGTGATGGCGAAGATGGCGGGCATGGCGAGGTGCGGGCCCACGGCGCTGATACTCTCCCTCACGCCCTGCGGCATTTTTGGCAGCGCGTCGTAGTAGTAGAGGTCGTCCTGCAGCAGGGCTTCCTCCTCCTCGGCCTCCTCCCGGGCCTCGGCCCTCATGTCCTGGCGCACGGCCGTCAGCACGTCCTTCAGCCGTTTCGGCATCTGCGTCTTCTTCTCGCCCAGGGCCGACCGGATGCAAGCCATTTTCTCCGCCTCGGGAAACTCGTCGTAGCAGGGGATGATGCGGTCCAGCAGCTGCGGGTCGGAGTCGCAGATGTTGCGGAGGTTGACGGCCAACTCGAAGGTCAGCGTGTTGCGGTTGGACCGTATGGGGTGCTCGCCGTCGTTGTAGAAGGCCCACCATTTCTCGATGATGCGATCGTAGGGAATGCCCTTGTAGCACAAAGGGCCCTCCGCTTCGCTTGCTTCCTCGTCCGTCGTTTCGCCTTGGCTCTTGCTCGTCTTGGCCTCCTCCGTCTTAGTCTCGTCGTCGTTTTGTTCAGTCGTTTCAGAGGCCGTCTCAGAGGCCGTAAAAGTAGTCTCTTTGTTCGTGGAAGTAGCCTCCGAGGCCGTGGAAGTAGCCTCCCCGTTCGTGAAAGTAGTCTCTGAGCCCGCGAACGATTCACACTCCGCGTTGTCAAAGAGGTCCTCGTGTAGATAGAGCAGGTCCTCGGACGTAGTGGCGAAGAATACGCGGGTAATGTCCTTCGCCCCAGCGTCATACTCCACGCCGAGCAGGTCGGAGGCCCAGCGCAGATTGGCCTCCTGGTCCATCTCGGGATGACGGCGGAAGACGACGTGGAGGCCGCCTCCGCGGGCGCTGCGCTCCAGCATGAGCAGGCCCAGCTCGTCCTTCTTCTCGATCGCCGTGGCAGTGACCAGATTCACCTCGTCAACGCTTAGGTGATCGATATCCATGCCGACCGACTTGCTCAGTCGCTTCGCCCCTTTGAGGCAACCGTCCTCCGTGGGCAAGCAGGAGTAGTTGAACTGCACCAGCTTGCGCTTTGCAGCCGAGACGTCGGTCTCGGGCTTCGGATGGCGAATTGTGTCCACCCAGCGCTGCTGCGCCTGACTGTCGCGATAGCGGCGGTAAGCCTCCTCGGTCTCCACGGCCTCCATCATCTTGTGGCCCTGCTGATAAAAAATTACATGTACGCTCATTATCTACTTCCTCCTTTCTTTTACTTCGTCAGCTGCTCATTGAGCAGGGCGTCGATGGCGTCCTGCGCCTCGTCCATGATGGCCTGGGCGATGATCACGTTCTCCGTGCGAAAAAACTTCAACGTCAGTTGCACGGCGTCGTCCTGCGTCCTGCTGATGCGTCCGTGGGCGAGCTTGCGAATGAGCACGCTGCGGGTCTTCACCTTGGGCCGCACGACGAAGTCGAACGTCCCGTCGCTCATCTGCTGGCCTACGCCCGCCTTGCGAAAGCTCTCCACGGCCTGCGGCACGGGCGCGTCGGGCGAAAAAAGAAAATACTTGCGGTCGTCGTAGTAAGCCTGTCCGCCGATCTGTACATGCTGGCAATGGTCGCCATGGTTCTGATTGCTGTTGATGTTCTTATTATTCTTATTCATAACTGTTTGTTTTTTGTTTCATCCTGGGGACGGAGGGACACCGAAGGTGGATCGACAACGTTGTATCGTGTTGTTTCGATGCAGCCTGCCGAGTAGGGAAAACAACCAAACCACTTTTACCATGCTGGAACAACTTGTATTGTCCTGCAAAGACTTGGTTGTAATGTTGTACATGTTGTATTTGTTGTCTTATTCTATTTCCCTGATTCCTCCATATTTCGGATGATTCTTTTTTGTGCGAGAAGAGACGTGGATTGTTGCGCGCTTTACCATGGAATATCCTCCTCGTACTCAACTCAGATTTTTACTATTTTTACTTCCCTGTTCTCAAAATTGGCCCTTGGGCCAATCCTATTAATGACCGATTAATGTTTCGATTAACGACGATTAATGTCTCGATTAACGTCAGATTAATGTCTCGATGAATGATGATTAATGTGAAAACAAAAGTCAGATTCATGCAATAGTCTCACTACCGTGACCCTGTGAATGTGAAATACGCATAGTTCTCTTTTTTGTTTTACGTCGCGCCTTTTCGCGACCCTTTGTTATCGACCTGTTACTTTGCCAGCTGGCGGGCGCAGGAGGCGAGACGGCGCTATGAGGGCTATAAAGACCAGCACCGTCAGCGGGCCTCGTTGCTCTCAACTGACGGTGCAAAGGTAGGTCAATTCCCGCTCCCTTGCAAGGAAAATGAGCTCGGGTGAAAGTTGGTGAAAGAAAAAGTGAAAGAAGTCCACTTTTTCACCATTTTGGTGAAGAAAAAGGGGTGAAAAGGGAGCTTTTTGGTGAAAGTGGTGAAAGTTTTGGTGAAAGAAGTCCACTTTTCACCCCTTTTGGTGAAAGTTTGAGAAAGTTTGGTGAAAGTTTTGCTGAAAACTTTTGTGAGAATTCGCCGAGAGGGTGGTGGGCTTTTGAAGAGAATTCGCTGAAGTTTGCCAAAAAAACAGGATGCCCCTGCGCGTCCCCGCATTGGACCTTCAAACAGCCCACCAGTGCGACATCGATTTACAGGGCATCATACAGTCTGGTCGTAATGTCATTATGTCATCATGCCGTAATGTCATCATGCCGTTAAGGATTTTACAGGGGAACGCTGTATATGGACTCAAAGAAATAGTATATATAATATTTTATTATATATACTATTTCTTTGACTTCTCATATTCCTCTTTTTCTTAACGGCATGATGACATGATGACATTACGGCATGATGGCATTTTGCATCGTATGCAAAACTTGCCAATCGGTTGTGATCCTTGCGCTAATCAGTTGCGATCCTTGTGCCAATCAGTTGTGATCCTTGCGCTAATCAGTTGCGATCCTTGTGCCAATCAGTTGTGATCCTTGCGCTAATCAGTTACGATCCTTTGCGCTAATCAGATGCGATCCTTGCGCTACAGGCCCATGGAGAGCTCCCTGAGGCCCGCTCTTACGACAATGACGAGGGATAAGCAACCATCGGCGTCGATGATAAGCAACCATCGGCAAGGTCTCCATTTTTGTGGTCAAACCCTGCCCTTGGGCTCGTGTTGCCACAGTCGTTGAGTCAAGTGGGGTAAAATAAACAGCCTTGCGATTCGACGATTACGATTTGTGAACCATTATGAACTTGTATGGCTCAAAACTATTCTTTACTTTTGCAACATCATTACCTATCGTACTCTGAATGGCAACATCAGATGCGACCAACAAGTTTTATTGCCTATTGCCTATGAGTAAAGTGTTTCAAGTATGGCCCAAGCGCATCAAGCGCTCCAATGGCACCGTCCTCACTCCCGATATGGAAGTGACGGTAACGACCTTGCAGCACACCACCACTCCATTCTACAATGGAGCCAAAGAGCTGCAAGAAGTCTATATGCGCATCTACGCCTTCGACTACAAGAAGGCGTGCTGCTATCCAAGTGATTTTGAATTTAGGAAGTTAGATTAAAAACGATATAATATTATGGAAAATGGTGCTGATAAATGGAATCAAGTAATGGTGGCTGCTATGGCAGTTCCTGGTATAAAGGTGAATAGAGCTTCCTTTTTGCAGGAAGAACTTTCTAACCGTCATATTGACCAAAATACTATAAGTTTGTGTATACAAGAAAATCCAGTCAAACACTTGGACATCGCAAAACTTGATGCTATTGCAAAAGCTTGCATCAAGAATCATACGCTAAAGGTTACTGCTATATCTGCAGCGGCTGGAATTCCTGGTGGATTTGCCATGATAGGAACACTACCTGCTGATGCCGCGCAATACTATTACCATGTATTAAAGGTCGCACAGAAATTAGCTTATATATATGGATACCCTTCTTTGCTGGACGAAAATGGGAATTTGACAGATAATGCAATTAATGTATTGACAGTCTTTGTAGGTGTTATGTTTGGCGTTTCATTAGCTAATCAAACATTGTCAAAAATGTCGCGGGCTTTCGCTGAGCAAGTGGTTAAGCGTTTGCCACGTATGGCTCTGACCAAGACAGTTTGGTATCCTATAATTAAGCAGATAGCAAAATGGTTAGGAATAAAGGTAACAAAAGATAGTTTTGCAAAGGGAGTGGCTAAGGTGGTTCCAATTTTGGGAGGAGGACTATCTGGTGGTATAACATATATATCATTTAAGCCACAGGCCAACCGCTTAATGAAGCATTTGCGTGAGGATAGTGAGGTCTTTATTGCTATTAATTATGATGAAGCAGAAAAGAGTTAATTCTTGATGATTTAGATTTTTTGTTAAAGATATTGAGCGGTTCATTGATGGCTAAATTTCATTTTTGTACGAAGTTAACTGCTACTCCCGATAAAGCAGTATATGTATCAGATATTCCCAATGAGGGTGATATAGTATACCAAGGGGAAATACCTATTCGCTTGACAGAAAAAATAGGCGATGGTGGAGAAGGGATTGTATACAAAACAAACAAAAGTGAAAATGTTGTAGCTAAAATATATTATAACAAAAAATTGACAAGTCATAAGCAATCAAAAATTGAAAAAATCATTGCTGCTGGTCTGTCAATAGATGGAGTATGCTTCCCTTTGGCAAGATTGCATAACTCAAAAAGTCTCTTTGTTGGGTATCTGATGCCCAAAGCCGAAGGAGTGAAATTGGGGACAAGTGTGTTTCGTGGAGAAAAGGGTATGACGAGATTCTTTGGGACTTGGACGAGATCAGACCTTGTCAGCTTAGCAATTACGATATTATATACAATAAAGAAAATACATGACTTAGGTATTCTTATTGGAGACATCAATGGACTGAATATCCTTGTAAAATCTCCTACAAAAGTTTTCTTTGTTGATACAGATAGCTTCCAAATAAATGAATATCCGTGTCCTGTCGGCACATCGGATTTTACTGCACCAGAGATTCAAGGAAAAGATTATAAATTTTTCATGCGTTCCATTGGCAACGAAAATTTCGCAATAGCAGTTCTTCTGTTTAAGTTGCTGATGTTCGGTGAAAGTCCCTACACACAGCAAGGAGGGTCTGGAATCGAGCATAATATCAAAACAGGTGATTTTTCTTTTCCCTTCAATGGCAAGAGTAACAACAAAATGCCAAATGGAGACTGGGGTTATTTTTGGAGTCATTTACCAGTCGAGCTGCAGGAATTATTTTATCGTACATTCAAAAAAGGAGAATCAATGTATGATGAGAGAATGCGTCCGGGTGTAGAGGTTTGGCTTAAAGAGTTGACGATTTACTTGAGGCAACTGAATGATGGGACATTAAAGAAAATAGACATAGATTCAGTAATGCTATTTCCTAAAACAGTTTTCGATCCGAATAGGTCTAAATTTATTAGCTTCAAGGATTGTTGCCGTTCGGAAGCAGAAAGAAGGTTAATTAAAAGGGAAATTGATATATGGAAATGTATAAAAATGTATTACTTTCAGAGGGTTGTGCATAGCGATGGAGATAGTTCTAATATCCGAAATCTGAAAGCGTTTCTCGAAGACTTATCGATTCTTGTAAATGTTTATACTGTAGACATGAGCAGAATAGGGGTGGTAGTTTCTAGGAAATATGCAAACTTAAGTAAGGACGATGTGTTTTACAGAGAACGAATGTTTATATTAAGATGGACAAACGGTTCTCTACCCTTTGCACCATCATTTAAGGAACTTGCCGAGATATATGATTATCCTTTGGCGCAGTATGTTATTAATCTTCCTAAAGAGAGACAAATTGATGGTTGCCATTTTGAAGGATTGTCTTTTCCAGTACAGTTGACCTTTATAGTTGACCATTTGTTGACGTATTAAATGCAAAATATTTAAAGGATGAGTGCAAAGTAAAATCTTGGGTATGAATTTAGAACAACTATTACAAGACAAAATAGACACACGTGTTTTTATAGATACGTGCTCCTTGATGCATCCTAAGTTTGAAAAGTTTCTTGCTAAGGTTGTTCCTGTTTTATCTTTGTATGGCTATAAATTGGTGGTACCTTGGAGTTGCATTGAGGAACTCAATAAGCATAAAACCAATCCAAAACAGAAATCAAAGGCTGAAAAGGCTTTAAAAGAACTTGAAAGTATATATCAATATGTTGACATTCGTGGAAATGAAGCTGATGGTACTCATGCCGACAATGTCTTTTTGCGAGTATTTACACAGTTACGTACAAAATATCGTCTTGTACTGATTTCGGAGGATTGGGATTTAAAGTCGGATATTCTAAAACTTAATAGTAGTAAGTCAGTAAAGGGGCATCATATATACGTATATGGTGTTAATGACATATTGGGAGTATCTAAAACTCATATAAAGAAGAAATCATACTTCCACTTTTGTACACAGCTGACAACTACTCCAGACACGATGGTGACTATATCCGAACTGCCAAAAGAGGGGGATTTGGTGTATGATAAAGTGAAAACTCCAATTCGCCTAACAGAAAAAATAAGTGAAGGAGGAGAGGGTTGTGTTTATAATACAAGTAAGAGCGGAGGTGCTGTCGCTAAGATATATTTTGACAAGAAGTTGACCATCCATAAGCAATCAAAGATAGATGCTCTCATTGCTTCAGGCTTATCAATAGAAGGCGTGTGCTTTCCTACGGCACATTTGTATAATTCAAAAGGTGCCTTTGTGGGGTATCTGATGCCAAAGGCTGATGGAAAAAAGTTGGATGTCAGTGTGTTTAAGGGAGAAGGGGGCATGGGGCGCTATTTCGCTTCTTGGACAAGACAAGACCTTGTTAACTTGGCAATCAGCATATTGACAATAATAAAGAAAATCCATGAATCAGGCATTTTGATTGGAGACATAAATGGATCTAACATTCTTGTAAAATCTCCTACAGAAGTCTATTTTGTAGACACTGACAGCTTTCAAATTAATGATTATCCGTGTCCTGTCGGTACTATGGAGTTTACTGCGCCAGAGATACAAGGAAAGAATTATAATTCGTTTCTGCGTACTATAGGCAATGAAAATTTTGCCGTTGCCGTTCTTCTTTTCAGACTGATGATGTTCGGTCTTAATCCTTATGCTCAACAAGGTGGGGCGGAAATTGAACATAATATCAGAACAGGTGACTTCTCTTTTCCTTATAAGGAAAAAAGTAACAACAAAATACCCAAGGGTGATTGGTGCTATTTTTGGAGTCATTTGTTTTTCAAACTGAAGGAACATTTTTATTTTACTTTCAGAAAAGGAGAAACAAGGTTTGAGGAAAAGAAACGACCTGGTGTTGACGTTTGGCTTAAAGATTTATTCTTCTATAAGAAACAGTTAGAAGATGGTACGTTAGAAGGAATTGATAAAGAATCCCTGAAGATGTTCCCTAAAACATATAAGAAGGCAAAGGGTATAGTTTATCGTACTTGTGTGCTATGTCATCAGGAAAAGCCAGAGAATCTTGTTTCTAAAAACGGATGTTGCTATGAGTGTCTTCGTGGATTAACGGAGGGGGTATGTACCAAATGTGGGAAAACATTTTTGTATCGAAATGATTTAGCGTTGAAATATGGTCCTATATACACGTCAATTTGTGCGGAATGTTCCCGAAAGCGTGAAGAGGAGGAAAGACGTCGAAGGCGTGAAGAAATAAGACTTAAAGAATGTGCCCGAAAGCGTGAAGAGGAGGAAAGACGTCGAAGGCGTGAAGAAAAAAAACGTAAAGAACAGGAGTATAGAAACTCTGTATTTAAATACGAAATTTGTACAGCTTGTCATAGGCGATTTGAAATTACAAATGGTGAGCATGACTATCTCGTATCAAAGGGATTGGATATGCCTAAACGCTGTAAAGACTGCATTGCGAAAGGTAATCGGCCAACTCCAGATCGTGGCTATGATTCAAGTAGAAACAGTAGCGGAGGGTGTTTTATCACTACAGCAGTCTGTGAATATTTCGGTAAAGAGGACGACTGTTACGAATTAACTATGTTACGCTCCTTTAGAGATAATTGGCTCGCCGAGCAAAAGAATGGAAAATTGGAGATAAGTTTGTATTATGACTGCGCTCCAAAACTGGTAGAGAAGATGAAGTCTTCTAATGACTATGCTGCCACGTGTGAGGAATTAATGGACAAGTATATACGGCCTTGCGTGGAACTTATCAAGAGGCATAAAGAAGAAGAGTGTCGTCAACTCTATATAAAAGGATTACAATACATGTTGAACAAATATCAATAAAAGATATAGGAAATGGCAAATTATTTAAGTAAAGACAAGGATTTAGTAAACAATCCTTCAACAAGAGTTCCTATTTGCTTGTGTTTGGATCTTTCTGGTTCAATGAACACTGTCGAAGGAGGAGAATATAGAGATACAGGTAGAACGGAAATGATTGATGGCAAACTATATAATATAGTTGAAGGAGGTGAAACACGTGTAGGTGAGCTTCAGAATGTTTTGGAGCTTTTCTTTGATGCCATCAAGAATGACGATATGGCTGTTGATGCAGCAGAGGTTTCCATTGTAGGTTTCTCTAATAATGCAAAGAAACTTCTTGAATTTGATAGTATAGAGAAGCAACAATTACCAACTTTGGAGGCAGACGGTGAGACTGCGATGGGAGAGGGTGTAAATATGGCTTTGGATATGTTGGAGGAGAGAAAGAATCTCTACAAAAACTATGGCGTTCAGTATTTCCAGCCTTGGCTTGTAATCATGTCGGACGGAGAAAACAATGGCTCGCCAGAACAACTTCAAAAAGCTATTCAAAGAGTTGAAACTTTGGCTAATTCTAAAAAACTGACAGTTTTCGCAATTGCTATAGGTAAAGAAGCTGATATGAACTTGTTAAGTAAGTTGTCTCCAAGACGTCGTCCTATGCGTTTGCAAGGTATGAAGTTCAAGGAGTTCTTTGAATGGTTGTCAAAATCAGTGAGTAGAACATCTTCTTCGCAGCCGGGTGAAAAGGTACAGTTGCCTCCGGCTGATGATTGGGGAACTTTATAAAAATGATTATATGTGGAACCTTTTAGATAGCACGAGACAAGGAAGAAGCCACGTCAAACAAGGAACACCTTGTCAGGACAAAACGTATTGCCAGAGTTGTGACGATGTTTACGTCATAACTTTGGCAGATGGTGCCGGCTCTGCCCGTTTGTCGCATTATGGTGCTGAATGTGTAACGAAATGCATCGCTGATGAACTTGGGTGGAATTTCGAATCATACTGGGATGAAACAGAAGCAAGGATTGCTAAAGAGCGCTTGTTTCAGGAGATTTCAGGATCTTTACAGCAAATTGCTGAGCTGCATGACTGTCAGTTAAAGGACTTGGCTTCTACATTGTTGGCAGTAGCAGTAAAGGATGAAAGGTATATTATACTACATCTTGGTGACGGAGTTATTGGATACTGTAAGGACGGAGTGTTAAAAGTAGCAAGCGCTCCTAATAATGGTGAGTTTGCCAATACAACAGTCTTTACAACTTCATCTGATGCTTGCTCTCAGATGAAAGTATTCAGAGGAGCACTCGATGGCATTAATGGTTTTGTACTGATGTCTGATGGTCTAGAGGCTTGTTTGTATGACAAGAAAAACAACGAATTGGCTAATGGCTTGCTGCAAATCCTTGAGGATGCCTCTGGTGAAGATTTGAAGGAAGTGACTGAAGGCATAGAAGATGCTATGGATACAGTCATCACTAAGCATACTTTGGATGACTGTAGTTTGGCGTTTATGGTGAAACGGCAAGAAATGCTGGAACCAGAAGGGGCATCATCTTATGCAGATGATGAAGTCACAGAGGACACAATTACTCAAAATACAGAAGGAACAGAGGAACCAGAAGATAACGGCGAAAAAAAAGATTCAAAGTCTCGGCGGTATTTGGTTGTTATAGTTTTTGTTGTATTGTTATTATTGTTAATAATAGCTTTTATATAATTGATTAAAACGACTATGGAGAATAAGGATAAAATCTTAGTTGATTATTTAGATAAATATCGTGATTTGGCTTTTAGCAAGTCTAATGGATTGTCTATGCAACGTGGCTCCAATCTCATAGTTGAGGACATTATACTTATACATGTAAAGCGTGTCACCTTTGAGGATGAAGCTCCCCGAAAAGAAGCCATTGAAAACGTATTGAGCTCTATGCGCTTGAAGGGAGTTAACTTCTTGTATATTATTAGAGGCTGTAAGGATCATGTGGAGTTTTATTATGGTATAGTACGAAATACCATAATAAAAGGATCGGTCAATGGCGAAGATAATATAAAGGAATCGATACTGAAGAAGAGTATTGAGGGGAATTTCCGTGGAAGTGACGTTGAATTGGTAGATGAACAGAAAACCAATGCCATCTTAACTGAACTGAGAAACAAAAGGTTTGTATCCTGTATAGACGGAGTGCCTGGAATAAATAAGGATGAGGCTGCCAATTTCCAAGGTGTCGACAGGCTTGTTGACACTATGCTTGGTGAGGATTTTTTGTTTGTTGTAAGTGCTTTTTATTTGAATCAAGGAATAATTGATTATTTGAAGACAAATGTATGTTCTTTTTATGATCAAATGGCCCCATTGGCTAAAAACACAGAACAGAGGGGCAGTTCTGAAGGTTTTTCTAAGTCTACGGGAAAGACAGTTGGAACTAACGAGTCGAAAAGTAGTAGTGATTCGAAGTCTAATTCAAAAGGTATTACGAAATCAACCACAACTTCTGAAACAAAGTCAAATGGCAATATTCAAAAGTCAGGAACGGAAGGCTCTTCTAATTCAGACTCCTCTTCACATACAGATCAGCATTCTTCTGGCTCCTCTAAAAGCGAATCAAGTACAGAAGGGACAAATACAGGAAAAAGTACAACATTCTCTTTTGAACGTTCTAAAAAGAATGTTCAAGATTGGATGGCGTATGCTGAGGATTTCCTATTAAAGCGATTGGACTATGGACAGGGCAAGGGCTTGTTTATGACAAATATATCATTGTTTGCTGATAACAAGCTGACGCTTAAAAGATTGGAAAATACAGCAACAGCATTGTTCTCTGGTGAAGCTGGAAATAAAACACCTTTGATTGTTAATGAAGACTTAAAAGAAATTTATTTGGATAATGTTCGTAAACTTCAGATTCCAAAGGTGCGTTTTAATAGAGCGATGTCAGAAAAGGAAGTGGCAATACGTACAGCTTTATCACAATATGTTGCGTCTAACAAAGGCGAAAGTATGGGGTATTGGGGTACTTGGATGTCTGTAAATGAACTTGGCATCATCGCAGGTCTTCCAAGAAAGGAAGTCGTAGGACTTTCATTGAACGAGGAAGTGGATTTTGGCTTAAATTATGACAGTAACAATACAGCTGTCTCTGACAGACTTGAACTGGGTAGACTTGTGCAAAGCGGAATTGTAAAAGACGTTCCGATTTATTTAGATAAAAATGTGCTCAATAAACATGTTTTTGTCTGTGGTGTTACGGGTTGTGGTAAAACAACAACCTGCATGACTTTATTGCACAAAAGTAAGTTGCCGTTTTTAGTTATTGAGCCAGCCAAGACCGAATATCGCATTCTCACCAATGAAGATCCTACGGTCCTTGTTTTCACTTTAGGCAAAGAAGACGCTCCGTTCCGTCTTAATCCGCTGGAGTTTCTTCCGTCAGAAACCATATCCTCACATATAGATATGGTAAAGGCAAGTATAGAGGCTTCGTTTGACATGGAGGCTGCAATTCCACAGATTATTGAAGCCGCCTTATATAAATGTTATGAGGATAAAGGATGGGACGTTATGACAGGCAAGAATAAGTATTATGACGAGCCTTTCGCTGATGGCATTTATTCTTTCCCTGTTTTGTCGGACCTTATTGAATGCACACAGAAGGTAGTAAAGGAACAAGGGTTCGACGAACGATTGAAAAATGACTATATTGGTTCGATAAAGGCAAGACTTCAGGGACTTATAGTTGGTGCAAAGGGAGTTATGCTTAATACACCTCGTTCTATCAACTTCGAGACTTTGCTTAACAGGAAAGTTGTCTTGGAATTGGAGAACATCAAGAGTGGAACGGAGAAATCGCTTGTAATGGGTTTTATCCTTGCAAACCTTAATGAGGCAATAAAATATAAGTTTGCGCAAGACAAGAATTTTAAACACATTACATTGATAGAAGAGGCCCACAGACTGCTCTCTAAGTATGTGCCAGGCGATTCTCCATGCAAAAAGAATGGTGTAGAAACTTTCGCTGATATGCTTGCTGAGGTAAGAAAGTATGGTGAGTGCTTGATTATTGCTGACCAGATTCCGTCCAAAATGGCTCCTGACGTATTGAAGAATACAAACACCAAGGTTGTTCATAAGATATTTGCACAAGATGACAAGGAGGCAATAGGAAACACATTGTCCTTGACTGACGAACAAAAGGGATATCTTTCAAATCTTAACACTGGTCGTGCTGTGGTCTTTACCCAAGGTTGGGAGAAAAGCATTCAAGTGAAGATAGAAAAGGGCTATGATACAACCAATGAATTTGCACAGGACCAGAAAATTCGTGAGATTTGCCTTAATTATTATATTCGTAATTATAAAAGAGGTATATTCCCAGAGATTCAATGTCTTAACCAAATGCCTTCTGTTAATAAATTTGAATGTATTCTTGGTGATTATAGTATCTATAAGAACTTGCAGGATAAATTCAAAACCTTATGTGATAAGAAGAATTCACAGGCTGTGAATAATTTCAAGAAAGTTTGGAGTACGCTCAGTGTCAATTACGACACCAAAGAAATGGCGTCATATCTTATGAATACTTGCATACATTCTACAGAAGGAATAAACAAGGAGTTGATAGAAAATCTTCTTATGGAGATAAAACAAGGTGTTACCGATTTTTCTACTAAAGAAAGATTGACAACTTATAAAGCTTTATTTTTTTAATCATTTAAAGATTCAATTATGTTAGGATTATTAGTTCAAGGATTGGAAGCTATTGTAAAAATTGCTGGTCCTGTTGTTAAAAGTTTTGCCACTCAATTAGTGACAAAGTTACCAACTATTATTGAGACAGCAGTGGAAGTCTTGAGGGTCGTAGGACCGATACTAAAAGAGGTTGCTAAAACTCTTGATGTTCTCAAAGATGGCGATGATGTTGAAGAGTTAGGCAAAAAGACAATGCAGGAAGGGACTCGTCCAAAGATGGAAGAAGAGTCTATGGAGGATTATTTCGACTATTTGAGGAATGAGGTTAAGTTGGATGAAGAGAGATGGAAGAACATGACTGCAGAAGACAAACTTCAAGCTAATGTGGCTGGAGTGTCTATGGTAGCAACTGCTATATCAGAAAAGGCCAAAGTTGATCTGTCTCCAGATTTCATTTTGGCTATGAATAAGATGGAAATGTCTGCCAAACAGATTTCTGAATACATCAAATCATTCAGAGAAAAAAATATAGACTCAATGGATTCTTTTACGGATTATCTGCGTGGCGAATTGTCAGGCGATTCTAAGAAAGATGTGTTTGATGCAATAGAAGAAACGGAATCAAGACTTCATCCAGACTATTCAGATGGAGATATTCTTGTTGAAATAAATTCAATGAAGGACAAACTCAGTGGTGAGGAATCATAAATAGAATATAATATGGCAAAAAGTTTTGATGAGATTCTGACTTCAATGTTGGAACAATTAGAAAACAATCCTGACCAGGATATTGAGGTGCTGGTTAAGGGTGAGTGTGAGAAAATGGGAGTTTCAGAGGAAAGCATGGCATTACTCTCTGAGACTAACGAGTATATTGATGGCTTTGCAGAGAGAATGGCTGCACTGCAAAAGGCTAAGGAGGAAGGCAGGTCTCGCAAGCAATGGATGCTTGAAGAGATGGACAGAATATTGGAGGGACGCGACGAGCAAGAGAAGGCTGAAATCGTCTCTGCCATTTCTGATGCTGGTGAGAATGTGAATAATGAAACCTTAAACGATGAGGAGGACTAAGATTATGAAGTTTATAGCATATAACGAAGATGAAGGTCGTAATGAGTTTGTTTCTCATGTTGAAGGTGAAAGTCGCAAGTACTCAGCTCTCCAGTCATTGTTGTCTGGCCGCAAATTAGAACAAGAAGAAGTAGAAAGCCTGAAAGAGTTCAAGGAGGTTCAGCAATTCCTGGACTCACCCGTAGGTGATGCTTCTGAAGCAAAGTTGAAGAAGACATTTGCAGCTGCAATTATAATAGCAAATGAGCAAGGAACATTACCTTTTTCTATTGAAGACAAGAGTCCGATTGCTATTGCGAGTGCAGTAGACGAAGGTCTGAACCGTGTAAAGTTTTCGTATAAGCTTGCCAATGAGGATTTGGATGCTATTGAAGTAGCAGACAAATTGATTGACGCAACAGTGGCTCGTGTTATAACTGTAGCCGATAAAGTTATAGAGCGTGGAGTACCGATAGTATTGAACCGCGTTTGTGATCTGATTTCAAAGGTCTATCCTCCTGCTTCGGTTTTCGTTCCAGTTATAAAGAATGCTGAAAAGTTTATCGTGCCAGCAGCAAAAGCGGCAGTACGAAAAGGATTGAACTATGTGGCTGAAGGCGCAAAAACGGTAGTACGTTCTGTTGCTAAAGGTTTAGTTAAAGCCGGTAAGAAACTGGCTTCTTGGTTAGGATTATAATATTATGCGTATAATAGCTAAAGCAAAACCTATACGAATAAGAATAAAATCAGGCGGGGAGGAACACTTCTCGCTTGATTCTTTGCGTCAGAACCTCAACGTACAAGATTTGTGGCCATTGATAAAAGACAAACGTTTGTCAAGATGGTTGATGCAATTGGGAGAAACAGAATTAGCACATTCTGTAGAGTCTTTAATAAATGAAGAACTTGATGAACATGCATCTTTTTATGTGCTTAAACTATTCTTGAAAGAACGATTCGATAATTCTCAAATTCATGATATCTACTCTCTGTTTGAGTATTGGCATGATTGCGAAAAAAGAACGTCCAAGAATTATGATTCTTTATGTAAGTACTTGCTTAGCCAATATGAAGGTGCCAAGTTTATATTTAAGCAGTATGCTGAGGAGTTTTCTGATGGTGAATGGTGGGATGTGTTCTGTAAATTCAAAAAAGAAGAAGACCCTGAATTCTTGTTTGAACAAGGAAAACTTGCATTTGAGGGATTTACAAAAAGTGATGGAAGTAACTTTGACAAAGACCTTGTGCTTGGCATAGAACTGATAGAGAAGGCTGCAGAACTTCACAATCAGAAGGCTGTTGATTTTGTTAATTCTAACACCTTTGGTGCTGCTCGGAAGAGAGCGATGTTGACTCCTGAAGCAAAAGGAAAAATAGATAATTTGATTTACAGATGGAAGAATGATAAGATAGGCTTTATAACAAAAAAAACAGCTTATGATGAGGATTTTGTTCGAGAAGTCAAGAAATTACTACAGGAATTTACCTCATTGTGGAAAGCTTCGATGTTTGTTGATTGGAAATATGTTATAGCTGAAGCAGAAGCTAAATATGATGACCTTGATGAATCGGATGTGTTTTTCAAAGAACGTAAGTTTGTGCTGGATTTGGTACGTTACTCTTATAGTAAAGAAACACCAGGTTTGTTTGTGAAGTTAGCTGAAGATTATCATTACCCATTAGCACAATATATGATTGGTAATGGATTGAATAGTATGATAGGCTTTACAACCCTACCGATAGGGGGCAATCCTTTCAATCCTTTCCGTTCTTTCCATCACCCGTCAAATCTCATTGATGGATTCTGTTTCATTAAAGCTAAGTTTCCTGAGCAATTGAATTTTATCGTTGATCATTTGTTTGATTATTAAACACAGAGCGATGAACAAGAAGATTATATCTGATTTTCAGAAGATGATAGATGTTAATACCCCTATCATCTATATCAACGACTATGATTTTGTCCGTATAGGCGAAATCATATCAGAAATTGTTGGCAAAAGCAAGGTGTTTGAATGGAATCCAGCAACTGGTACGACCAACTTCAAGACTAAGGAATGTCAAGGTTTGGGAGATCAAGATACATTGGATTTTTTCTTGAAGGAGAAGTATACAGTTGAATCTAATCTCAAGGAAAAGTTCTTGGTGTTGAAGGATATTCAAGATTTTATAGAAGAGCCGTCTATCAAGACTTTGCTTCAGTTGATAGCTCAACGGAAGTTGTATGACAGAGAATATAATACTACCGTCATTATAGTATCCTCTGTTCTTAAGATGCCGCAAGAATTGGAGAAGTATGTGTCCTACTTGGATATTCCATTCCCAGAAGAAGAGGAAATCAATCAGCTTATAGACGAGCATATAGAGGTGAACTGCTATGACAATTTCAAAGATGAGGACAGAAAGAAACTAATGCCGTCTTTGAAGGGTATGACAAGCTTTGAGATAGACCGAATGCTTGACATGGCGATGAGCAGCAATGGCTCGTTGAGTGCAGAGGATACGGAGATGATTCTTCAGCAGAAGAAATCGATGGTAAAAAAGTCCGGGTTGTTGGAATTGATTGACACTCCTGCGTCTCTGGATAAAATAGGAGGTATGAATGCTCTGAAGGATTACCTGAAGAATAAGTCAAGGGTTATTGCAGACTTGCCAAAGGCTCAGGATTTTGGTGTGTCAATACCTAAAGGTGTCTTTATTGTTGGTATGCCTGGCTGTGGAAAATCACTTTGTGCAAAGGCATCAGCAGCATTGTTTAACACACCTTTGTTGAAACTCGACATGGGCAGTATGATGGGAAAGTATGTTGGTGAGAGCGAGGGCAACTTGCGTAAGGCTATCAAGATTGCTGAGGCTGCTGCTCCTTGCGTTCTCTGGATTGACGAGATAGAGAAAGCCTTTTCGGGTGTCGGTGGCAACAACGATATCATGACACGTATGTTCGGGTATTTCCTCTCATGGATGCAGGAGAAGCAGAGTAGCGTTTATGTTATTGCTACAGCCAACAATGCAGACAATCTGCCTCCTGAACTGAAGCGTAAAGGACGCTTTGACGAGATATTCTGCGTTAACTTGCCGAATAAGGAAGAGCGAAAGGAGATCTTAAAAATACATATTGAAAACAAGAAGAAAAGCCTTGACGAAACGGTATTGAATTCTGTCAGTCAGATAACCGAAGGTTTTAACGGTGCAGACATAGAATCTGTAGTGAACGAAGCAGTGGAGAAGTGCTTTATAGACAGTTTGGAGAATAAAGGTACAACTCTTGACGAGCGTCTTTTGAAGAATATCGCAAGCAAGACTATAAGCATTTCCAAATCCTGCAAGCAACAGATTGAGAATATGAAGAAAGCATTCAAGGAGAATAATTTCAAGGATGCAACAACTGGAAAATAACAAAATAAAATACAGGAATAATAGAAGGTAGCTATGGTGCAGACACCATACCTATAGTAACTATTCAGCAATAACACCCCTTTGAGTTTTTGTCAATAATCCTAATACAA
>ENA-UOJC01001244-UOJC01001244.1-human-gut-metagenome-genome-assembly--contig:-C104-NODE-1244-length-36545-cov-7.325596_pt1 | contig 36545 bp, 37 predicted proteins | sample MGYA00242339_ERZ723886 | MGnify/ENA metagenome assembly ERZ723886 | reverse complement strand
ATATCTATCCAAGCAATTTCCTTGTCTTTAAAACTAAGGTTTTTATAGAATTTTAGTTCTTTAGCTAAATCTGCCATTTCTTCATTTGTCAAATATTTTCTTAATTTATACATAATATCTTCTTTGTCGTAATGAAAATCAAGCCTTTCAAATCTTTCCTTATAATATTGAGGATTATTGATGTTGGCTTGTGGCATATATGGGTCTCTTTGAATAAAGTATAATACTGGGTCTTTTTTATATAAAGCTCTATTTTGCTCTGTCAACTGATAGGCCAAATAAACCATATTATTAAGCCTAATTTTCATACTTGGGTCTGAGGTATTTATCATTTGTTGATGAAGATTGTTGACATAATTTTCTTGCTCATAAATATATAATAATTGAGCTGATGTTAATGATTGCAACAGAAAAAATAAAATAAAAGTTAATAAGATTTTTATTTTCATTAATACCTCAACATTTGAATGCTATTATTAATGTTGTACAAATTTTGATTCATATTTTGTAATTCAATATTTGTGTTTACGTTATTAAGATTTTGAATTAAATTTTGTGTAGCCTGTTGTTGCATTGCTTGATTTGCAAATATTTGATTTTGCATATTTTGACGAAGTTGAATATAGCACATTGCTGGGTCTTTCGTTTTTCCACATAAATACAAATTATTTTCAAATGTATAGCGCTGTTGGGCAAGATTTCTACCGACTGTACTTACATAATAAGGTCCGCAACCAAACTCAATGAATTTTTTGATAACATCATCTTCATGTATAAAACAAGCCTCATGTTCAGATTGTTTATTTCCACAAAACTCTTTCCATTGAGGATAACTCAAATTATTATTTGGATTAAATACAGCTCTTGTTACTACAAAATCTTTAATGCCATATCTTGTTTTTAATGTTAGTTTTACATTACTATTAACTTTTCCTGATATTAATTTTTGTACTTCATCCAATGCTTTATCTGAAACATCAATATCATTTACTTTAAGAATTCTATCTGCAGTTCTTATTCCAACATTCCAAGCAGGAGAATTTGGAAAGACATTTATAATAGTAATTTCTTTGGCTATACGAGGTTTCTTAAATTTGTACATTTGAATACCGACATAACCATTGCTATCTTCTATTGCTTTTGTAGAATTACAAAATAAAAATACAGAAAGGAATAATAAACAAATTGATATTTTTTTTAAAATCATTGGTTCACCTCTAAAAATAATATACAACAAAAAAATCAAAATAACACGGTGAGTTTGTTTTATTTACATAAGTAAGCAATCATAATGTTTTTAATGAATGATTATGATAGAAATTCTGAAGAAACAAAAAAGAATTTAAAAACCTTTGGTTCGCGTATTCAAGAGTTAAGAAAGAAGAATAATTTAACTCAATCTGAATTAGCCGAAAAGATTGGTCTTTCTACAAATTTTATTGGAATGGTTGAACGAGGAGAAAGAAACACGAGCGTTGATAAAATCTTCAAATTCGCTAAAGCATTCAACATAAGCCTTGCTCAATTTTTTGAAACTCTTTAACTATCTAGGATATACTCTATATTTATGAGCAATGAGTTTATATTTCGCAATACTATATAGAGCTCTGTTGAGTCCTTTAATTGTAAATCACTATCAGTAATACAGGAATCTGTCGCTAGGGCACATATTTTTACCAATGCTCTAACTTCACCTAATAATTTTTGAACTTTTTCGATTCTCGTTTTAAGACTTTCCATTCTTCCTCCTTATAAAATAAAGTACTTAACTAGCCCGTTACTTATGGATATAGGGCTGTTAAATAAATTTTATCGGGAAAGAAATTTGATTTATGCAATAACTAAAAATTGTTGCAAAACTAATAAAATATTTTTAGGTATAATAATTGTAATCATGATTAATAGAAACAATATTATTGATACAGAAAAATTTTATCAAGAAATGGGAAAATTGATTTATAATTTTGATAAAATTGTCGAAACTGTTAAGTATGACTCAAGAGAATTATTAGTTTTCTATATTCTAATAAAAAAAATTATTTCTAATGCAACCTCAGCTAATATATTAATATGTGAAAATCAAATAAATGAAGCAAAAATTATTTTGAGAAGTGCGATAGAAACTGTTATTCTTATTACGTATTTATCGCACTTTCCAAATAAAATAAATGATTACCTTGATGAAGCACAAATTCTTAAGATTAAGAATAACTTTATTGTATTTAAAAGTCTTAAAGACGGTGAACCTATTGATATAGAAGGAAACACTCGTTCAAAAAAAGAATTATTAGTAGAAAATAAAAAATGTTTTGATACAATACAAGATTCTGCTAAATTCAAAATTTTAAATGCTACTAAACTTAAAGATTTTATAATAACTGAAGAAAATTTTAATAAAATTGATAAATTTTTCAAAAATTTTAAACCAGAATTTATGAGATATGAACAAATGTATAAAAAACTTGATAATACAGGCTTTAGGCTTAATGATGTATTTGAATATTCATTAAGGGATATAGTTTTGGGGTTTTATAATGATAGTTCACAAGTTACACATGGATGCTTTTTGGACTGGAATCACAAACCAAAATTCAATCAAAAAGAAGCAGAATACATGTTTCACTTTTTTACAAAAGTAACATTATTTTTAAAAGTACTATTAAAAGGAATTGTAAATTTTAATACCACTAATTCAATGCAATATTTGTTAGAAATGAAACAAGCTACTGAAAACTTGGAAAAACTTATATATGGTACAAAACTAAAGCATTAGGTTTTTATCTAAATATTTTAATGTAATCTTCAAATACATAATAACGATTACGGCTCATGCCTGTTTTTTCTTCTAGGATACCAATTTCAACAAAGGTTTTTAGTAAACTGTTTACAGTAACAGTTGAAAGATTAAGTTCATTAGATATTATTTGTGCATTAACTTTTGGTTGATAATATAACAATTCTAGTAACTTTTGCCCGTTTGTTGCCTTTTTACCAATATTCTCAAGTTTACTTTCAACTTCTTTTTTTAGTTTAATAATTTCTTCAAAAGTTTTGATACTATTTTTTGACGTTTCAATAACTCCACTCAAGAAGAATTTTAGCCATTGAGTAATATTATTTGTTTGCTTAACCATTGAAAGAGAATCGTAATAAGACATTCTGTTTCTTTCAAAAAAGTCAGAAATATATAATACGGGTTTATTCAATAATCCTGCACTTATTAAATACAAAATAATCAAAAGTCTGCCAGTTCTACCGTTACCGTCTAAAAATGGGTGGATTGTTTCAAATTGATAATGGACAATGCCGGCTCTTATTATTTCAGGTACTTGTAAGTTTTCATTGTGTAAAAACTTTTCAATATCAGTCAATAAATCAGGCAACATATTAGGCTCAGGCGGAATGAAAAAAGCGTCTTGAAGAGAAGAACCACCAATCCAATTTTGTGTTTTTCTAATTTCGCCTGGAGTTTTGTGTTCACCTCTAACACCTTGCAATAAAATTTTATGAGCCTCTTTAATTAACCTCATTGAAATAGGTAACTCATTTAATCTTTCAATAGAATAATTTATGGCTTGAATATAGTTTTGAACTTCGTGCCAATCATCACGAAATACAGGTTTAATTTGTTCAACAGGTGAAATAGCATCATCAAATGTTGTTCTTGTACCTTCAATTCTGTTTGAATTTGTGGCTTCTTTTGTTGCATACATTTTTATAAAAAATTCAATATTAGGAATCAAATCAGCATAAGAATTTAATTTACCAAGCCAAAGACTGGCATCTTGCAATAATGATGCAAGTTCTTCTAACTTCCAATCTATATCATCATTGATAAATGACGGATTAAATGGCTTGTAGCCTTTATGTAAAATATATGTTCCTGCTTTGTATTCCTTCATTATAAATCACTCTTAATTAAGTTTAATTACTTTAACTTAATTATAACATATTTTTATTAAAGTTAATTACATTAGATAAAAAACTTGCTTGTTTAGCAATAAAACTTAACAATTATTCTAATTCTACCTGTAATTGCTATAATTAGAATAACGAGAGGTTAATTTGTGGATTTTTTAAATTTTAGAATTTCAAATTTTAAGGGAATTGAAGATACAACTATAAAATTAGATTCAAGTTCCAACATTTATACTTTAATAGGGTTAAACGAAAGTGGAAAAACAACAGTATTAGAAGCTTTAAATTATTGGAGTTATTCACAAGAATCGAAGGATACGATTGAATGTTTAGGCTTTCAAACAATTCAAGATGATTATGAACTAATTCCAATTGGGGAAACTTCCAATTTTAGTAAAAACTCCTCAGTTACCGCTACTCTGAAATTGAGCAAATTAGATGAACTTAAGATTAAGAAATTTGCAGAAGATAAATGTAATTTCATATTAACAGAAGCTATTGGTGAGATAGAAATAAAAAAATCTAAGTCTTTTGAAAACTCTAAATGTATTAAAACCAATAATTTTTGGACTATAAATTTGGTTGGAAAACAAAAGGGCAGAAGCCGAAAAATCATTAATTTAGATGCGGACTCAGAAGCTTGGCAATGTATTGTTTCTTATATTAGAGATAATTTATTACCAACAATTCTTTATTTCCCAAATTTTTTATTTGATTTTCCAGAAAGAATTTATTTAGAGGATATTGACGAAGATTCTAAAAAACAGAAAGAACATTTATTTTATAAAAAGATTATCCAAGATTTATTGGATGCTTTAAATCAATCATTGAACATTCAAGTACATATTGTAGATAGAAAACGTTCTGGCAATGACAATGATGAAAACAGTTTGAAAAAAGTTTTATTAGATTTGTCGCGAGAATTAAACAACAACATTCTAGGTGCTTGGAATGAAATTTTCAAAAGGAAAATTTCAAACAAAAGAATACTTGTTGAAGCTAAACTAGACCGTACAATAGATAAAGTTTACCTTGAATTTATGATTGAAGATGACGGATACTTCTCTATTAATCAACGTTCACTTGGATTTAGATGGTTTTTTGCGTTTCTTTTATTTACAAAATACAGAGGATATCGCAATCGAAAATCTAATAATATCTTATTTTTGTTAGATGAGCCCGCTTCAAATCTGCATACTACTGCGCAATTAAGATTACAAAAAAGTTTAGCTGAAATGGCTAAAGCCAATTGTAAATTTATATATACAACGCATAGTCAATATTTAATAAATCCAAAATGGTTAGAAACGACCTATATAGTAAAGAATGAAGGTTTATCCTATGAAACAGATGAAAATATTGATGATTTTTCCCCGAAGAAAACAAAAATAACCATTCATCCTTATAGGCAATTTATTTCAAAATATCCAGACCAAACAAGCTATTTTAAACCAGTTTTAGATATTATTGATTACAAACCTTCTGAGCTAGACATGATTCCAGATGTAGTTATGGTGGAAGGTAAAAATGACTATTATACATTAAAATATTTTGAAGATATTATCCTACAAAGAGAGAATAAAAAATATAAATTTTTGCCAGGTTTATCCTGCGAAAAACTTTTTCCATTAATACAACATTATTTGGCTTGGGGTAAAAATTTTATAATCATTTTAGATGGTGATAGGGCAGGTGAAGAAAGCAAAAAGAAATATTTAGATGAATTTGGCAATATTTTAAAAGATAAGATTTTTTCTTTAAGTGATATTGATAATATTCCTAATAATAGCAAATTAGAGGACTGCATAATAAAAGAAGATAAATTAAATATACAAAAAGAGTCGGACCCTAATAGTAAAAATTATAATAAAAAACTATTTAATAGAACATTACAAGAAATGTATCTTGCGGAGAAATACTTTAATTTTTCAGAAGAAAGCAAGAAAAATATTGCTAATCTTTTATCATTTATTGATTTGAAATTTTAAAAATTAAATGGTGTGGAGGAGGTGCGACCTCCTCAATGCGTTCGTCAATATAGTCTAAGCAAATATTACTTGTATAGAATATCTTCTTTAAAGTTGGTCATTCACACCACGAGCACAATGTACCAATTCAAAGGTTATTTTTTTTACTATCTCCATTATATTATATCCTTTCATCACAAATTTTATATTTATAAACTCAAGATATGAAAAACCAACTTCGATAGAGATACCACCTATAAAAGTTAATAAATGTATCCATAATTGTAAATTACAAGTTGATATAATTATATCATAAAAATATGTAGCAAACTATCATTTTTCAGAATTTAGCTGGGAATTTTTCTACCTCTTGACAACACGTGAAATTCTAAACTTCCCCCTACAGGGTGGGGCTAACTTGTAAATTTTTGACTTTTACCACATCTATACTACAAACTTCTTGCAAAAATCCTGATAAACATTGACAAAATGGGGTAAAGATTGAGAGAAGAAATAAGTCCGAAAGTAATAAAAATAACAACTTCTGACAAATGGCGATAAAATATGAAAACCCTTGCAAAAGGGCACTTTAGCTACTTCTAAGCAGAGGGTCGCGCGTTCGAATCGCGCCGGGCGTAAATTTTTAAAAGAGCCTTTAATGGCTCTTTTGTTATATTTGCACTAATTATCAAAAAACGAAACTTTTACAGAAGAGAACGCTAAATTATTACATAAGTTATTCGATGAAAAAATTGACAGTGAAAAAGCAGGTAAATATAGAACATCGCAAGTCATAATTACAGGTTCTGATGTAGAGTTACCAAGCCCCGAAGAACTTGACGAAAAAATGCATAAGTTTATTTTGCTGTTACTAAAATTAAAAAGCCGAGTTACACCATGTAGAATATGCGGCAATGGTACACATAATTTTCGTAAACATTCACCCGTTTGCAGATGGTAATGGCAAAGTAGCCAGATTATTAATGAATTCGGCACTCTTACAAAGTGGATATAATATCGTTGTAATTCCGCCAGTTGTAGGAGCAGATTACATTTCAGCATTACAAGAAACTAACAAAGGCAATAATACTGATTTTATCAATTTCATTTCAGAGATGGTTTTAGAATCACAAAAAATACCTTAAAATTATTAGCCGGTTTTAAATATTCTTATAACGCAAAACCTAGAATTTATATGGGTAGTCGCTTTTAAATTCCCATTGATCATTTTGTAATAGTCGGGTACACCACATAGCATTCTCTTGACATTTTGATATCATACCATCTCGAGAGGCCCCTGCAGCAACAGAACCACTTCCATAAGACCCAAAAAAGATGTTTTTATTACCAAACCAATAATTACGATTGTCATTTGTAAAACAGAATAAGAAACGAAATCTATCATACCCCGCACGGTTTGGACCTTTCAACCCATTCACATCATAATCAACATCTAAACAACCCCCAGAATAAAAAGTTGTAAGAAGCGAACCATCAGAATAAAAAACTTTATCACCATCTTTAACATATTGGTGACCAACATAAGGATCAATATACTTCATATACCAATCATATCCCTTGCCATTATCAGGTTTTCTCAAATCTCTAAAAGAACCATAATCCGTTTCCATATCTAAAACCGCATTATCCATACGACTATAGAAATTTTTCAACTTAGTAGTATATTCTTTCTTGACTCTTTGGTAATGCAATGTCGGAATTGTCATCGCCGCAACAACCCCAATAATAGTCATTGTTAATAAAACTTCTGCTAAAGTAAATGCCAAACTCTTTTTTATCATACTCTATAAAATTCCCTGTTATATCCTTTCTCATTATAACATATATTTCTGTCCTACACAAGATAAATATTGAAAATATATAATTTGTTGTATAATGTACAAAAAAATAAAAAAGGACTTTTTTATGAAAATAGCAAATGATTTAACAGAACTTGTAGGCAAAACACCACTAGTAAGACTAAACAAACTTAATTCAGGATATGCTGATATTGCAATTAAACTTGAATATTTTAATCCTGCAAATTCAGTAAAAGATAGAGCTGCACTACAAATGATAGTTGATGCGGAGAATTCCGGCAAAATAACCCCTGAAACAATAATCATTGAACCAACAAGTGGAAACACAGGGATTGGACTCGCAATGATTTGTGCAATAAAAGGATATAAAATTATTCTAACCATGCCGGAAACTATGAGTTTTGAACGTAGAAAACTTCTAAAAGCATACGGAGCAGAACTGGTTTTGACAGAGGGTAAATTAGGAATGAAAGGTGCTGTTGATAAAGCTCTTGAACTTCATGATAAATACCAGAATTCATTCATACCATCTCAATTTGACAACCCATCAAACCCTAAAGCTCACTACATTACAACATCAGAAGAGATTTGGGCTGACACAGACGGTAAAGTTGATATCATTGTTGCAGGAGTTGGAACCGGAGGCACAATTTCCGGAATAACAAAGAAATTAAAAGAAAAAAATCCTCAAATTAAAGCCGTTGCAGTTGAACCGTTCACTTCACAAGTCCTTGAGGGGGAACAAGCAGGTCCTCATAAAATTCAAGGAATCGGAGCAAATTTCATACCAAAAAACTTTGACCCATCACTCATTGATGAAATAATTCCTGTAAAAAATGAAGATGCAATTGAAACTGCAAGAAACCTGACCACAAAAGAGGGAATTCTCTCTGGATTTTCCGGTGGGGCTAATGTTTGGGCTGCGATTGAATTATCTAAAAGAATTGAAAACAAAGGAAAACTAATTGTCGCTATATTACCGGATTGCGGCGAAAGATACCTAAGTTCAGAACTTTATTCCTAAGTTTTGACAAAAGATGAAAAATAATAAATAATACATTTGCAGGGCGAGAGCCTTTAAACTTTAGGCACGGTTAAAGACTCTTCTTCACCTTACTATTTTGAAATAAATAATGCTACTAAGAGTATGTCAACTGCTAATAGTAGCATTATTTATATATTTCTAATATCTAAATCCGTCCGCTTTCATTCTATCAATTACTTCTTGCAATTTTTCATCACTGCATACAAAAGATAATCTAAAGAAACCCTCACCATATTTACCAAAGGCGCTTCCAGGAACAATTACGATACCTGATTTTTCAAGCATATCCTCACAAAATTTGTAAGACTCTTTATATTTTCTTGGAATTGGTAACCATAAATAGAATGTAGCTGTTGGAAGTTGAGCATCATCTATTTCCCAACCTAACTCTCTTAAACCTTTTACAACAATTGATTGTTTGCGTTTGTAATTGATATTCCCTTGAGCGATATATTCATCACCCTCAGCGGAATTCATTATACAAGCACAAGCCTTTTGTAATGCTTTAAATATGCCGTTATCAATTGTTGATTTTGCTTTAGCAAACCTTGTAATTACATCACTATTACCGCATAACCAACCTAACCTCCAACCTGTGATTGCATAAGGTTTTGACAAACTAAAAAATTCTACCGCGATATCTTTTGCTCCATCAAATTCCAAAACACTAAACGGTTTTTCTTTTTCATCAAAATAGATATCACAATATGCAGCATCTGACATCAATAAAATATCATACTTCCTACAAAAATCAAGAACTGATTTTATATACTCTCTTGTTGCCGAAACACCTAATGGATTATTCGGATAATTAATAATCATTGCTTTAATCTTATCAGGATTAAAACCATCACGAATCAAATTTTGATAAACTTCTTCCAAATCCGGTTGATAATTATTTTCAGCAGTCAACGGTATTGGATAAGACATTCCACCTGAACACTTAACCATTTGAGAATATGAAGCATACCCAGGGTCAGGAATAAGAATAATATCTTTTTCCTTAACTTCTGTCGTCGGAGTAATAATAAATCTAATCAAATTAGCTAAACCATCTTTTGAACCCAACAAAGAGAAAACCTCTTTATCCGCATCTAAATCAACACCAAAACGATTTTTCATTCTCTCAACAATTGCTTGTCGGAAATAAGGCTCACCTCTAGTAACAGAATAGGTGTGAATATTATCCTCCGTTAAAAATTCTTTCAGTTTTTCAATTAAAACTTGTGGAGGATTTGCAGTTGGCGCACCCATTGACAAAGAAATCGGAGCTCTACTTTTTTGAGTTAACTTATCTCTCAATTGAGCAGTCTTTTCTTTCAACTTAACCATAATATATGTATCTAATGACATTGCATCTTCATTAAATAAATTCTTTTTCATTTGTCTATCCTCACTCATAATCTTTTTAAGCTTTTAACTTCATTGGTCCATCAAGAGAAGCCGTTACAAATTGTCTTGTATAAGGGGTATCTTGTTTTAACAATTGCATTGGAGTCCCCTCAAAAACGATTTTACCATCATACAACATTATAACTCTGTCCGCAGTCCTTGTAATTGTTGACATTTGGTGAGTTACAACGATAGATGCCGCATCAGTTTCTCGTTTCAATCTAACAATATAATCCTCAATCAATGTAGATGACATAGGGTCAAGACCTGCTGTCGGCTCATCATACAAAATCGTATTCGGTTTTGTCACAATTGCACGGGCAAAACTTACACGTTTCTGCATACCACCTGACAATTCTGACGGAAATTTATTTTCAATACCTTTCAAACCCACAAGTTCGAGTTTTTGAGAAACAATTTGTTTAATTTGGTCTTCTGTATATTTTTTTCTTAAATCTTTTCTTTCGTGTAATGCAAAAGAAATATTGTCATAAACGTTCAACGAATCAAATAAAGCCGAATATTGGAAAACCATTGCAATATCGCCATCAGAAGTTAAAACTTCTCCATTATCATAAGGGATTAGTCCGCAAATCAATTTTAAAACCGTACTTTTACCGGAACCGGAAAACCCGACAATTGCGAGAATTTCACCGTCATTAACCTTGAATGAAATATCATTTATAACAACTCTGTCATCAAATTTTTTTACTAGATTTTTTACTTCAATGCTCATAACTATATCCTTACACAAATTAAAAGAAAAATAAAACAGCAAATACCATATCCAAAACAACAATTGAAATAAATGACCATACTACTGCTTTTGTTGTTGCGATACCAACACCTTTAGCGCCACCTGTTGCGTGAAATCCACAAGTACAACTAATTAAAGCAATTGTTCCACCAAAAACAGATGCCTTTAACAAGCTTACCCATAAATCTTTCATGTATAATCCAAGCCAAGCAGAATCAAAATAAGCTCTATAAGTTAAACCTGCAAACATATCCGATGTCACAGCACCCAATAAAACACCCACAACAGATGCCAAAATTACAACAAACGGCATCATAACAATTCCAGACAAAACTCTTGGAACAAATAGATATCTTATAGGATCAACACCCAAAACATCAATTGCATCAACTTGCTCCGTTACCCTCATTGTAGCAAGTTCTGAAGCTAAAGAGGAACCAATCATAGAAGTAATTGCGAAACCTGACATAATTGCACCAACTTCACGCACAATTAATATTGTCATAAGCATTCCGACAAAATTACCGCCTCCTTGCTTAACCATCTCATGCGCGACCTGTGAAGCGACAATAATAGATGTCATTCCAACTATTGAAAGAGTAATAGGTAAAGAACTTACACCAAATCTATCACATTGAAGCAAAAGTTCTTTCTTTGAAATTTCACCTTTAAAAATACATCGCAAAACGTGAAAACCAATTTGAGCAATTTTACCCAATGTATCTAAAAAATCAGCAAAAACAACCCCCAAATGAGAGAATACTTTGTATGTTGCGGATTGTCGTAAATATTTGCTCAAAGTTATTTCCATACCGGAATTATAGCATAATAGTTCAAATATTGCTATCATTATGAGTTTTTAAGTTTCTCATTTTTAATTTTTTTGAAATGTTCAATATTCCTATATTTGAAAATTTTAGCAGGATTACCACCAACAATTGAATATGGTGGAATTTCTCCATGAACAACAGCTCCCGCTTGTACAATTGCCCCCTCACCAATTTTTGTTCCAGGTAAAATTATCACTCTTGCCCCAAGCCAAACATAATCCTCAATCAAAATATCTTTGCTAATAAAACTTGAATCATAGGGTATATCTTTCCCCTCATAGTTATGAGAATCAGAAATAATTAATGAATCAAAACCCGCAATAAAATAATTACCTAAAATAACATTTCCATTCCCACTAATATGTAACCCATTTAATTTTACATAATTCTTTATAACGGTATTTTTATTAACAGTTGAAAATTTTCCACAATAAAAGTTTTTCCCAATCGACTTTGCAGTAAAAACAATTTGAATACTATTACAACATTGCCTGAAATTATGACGTAATGATTTTATAGGAATTAAACATGAAAGAATTTTTATCATATCAACACACCTATTATATTTTATAAAGGTAACTTGTCAATCACTTTATAAACAAAAGTGACGTAGTAGGGCTTTAAAATAGGTGCTTTGTCAGTTACCTTATTATTAAAAAGGATAAAAAGATGTTTCTTATTAACAAACAAAATATTGGATTTGTAATCAAACAAGCTCGTAAAAAAGCTAACCTTAAACAATCTGAACTTTCAGAAATTGCTGGTTTTAGTGAAAAACATCTCAGCAGAATTGAAAATGGCAAATACTTGCCCAAATTAGAACATTTTTTAATTCTTACGTCTATACTACATCTAACACTTAAAGATTTTGGAATTACAAACAATGAACCAACAAACCCTAAAAAATCTGAATTATCTGCTAAAATAATGGCATCAACCGAGACTAAACTTGAATTATATAGCGAAGCATTTGACTATATTGATAAAATTACAGAATACGCAAAAGCAAAAAAAATTTAAGGCACCATTGCCATATTACAACAATTATATACGATAACTTTTTTATTTCTAATAGCATAAAAAAAACAGGCATGAGGAACCATGCCCGCTTATTTCATTTCTGAAACAAAAAAGGATTCACATTAACCTAAAATGTATAATTCAATTAGTATCAAATTTTTCACTTTAAAATAACAACCTAACCTAAAAAATAATATATACTTTTTATACTACATTTATATAATAAAATAAATGATTTAATTTTTCTAATCTTTTAATAAACTTTTTACAATTATTTTTTATATCAATGAAAAACAAGTATTCATAAGGATTTTAAACCATCAAAAAATTTACATTTATTTTGTTAAATAAAATTAAAAAACACTTGCAATACTCAAAACTAGTCACTACAAGTGTTTTATGATATATTTAGTATTTTATTATGTTAAGATAATTTTCTAATTAATTCTTGTGCATCTTCGCATTCTGGGAATGTCTCTGTAATTTTTTCAGCACATCTTAAAGCATCATCATTTTCGCCCAATTTTTCATGACAATGAGCCACATTTAACAAAACATTCACATTCATAGGTGCTTTTTCAAGCAAATTATTGAATATTGATTTTGCTTGTTCATAGTTACCCAATTCCATATAGCAAAGACCCAATAAATTTTGGACATCTGGAAGTTTTTCAAGTTCGTAAGCCTTAACCAAATACATTTTTGCGCAATCATAATCTTTATCTAAGAAATAGATTCGACCTGCAATAAATAATAAAAATGCAGAATCAGAGCATTTTTTCATAGCTTTTGTAATTTGTTCTTTGGCCAAATCTATCTGTTTTAAATGAGTCTTGTTTAATGCCGAAAAAGCTAAACCATTCGGGTTCTCTTCATCAATTTCAATTGCTTTTTGGTAGAATTCATCAGCTTTTTCAAAATCAGAAGTTGAATGTAAATAATTTGCATACTCTAAAACAACTGAATAATTTTCGGGATCACATTTGTAAGCTTGTTCAAACTCATCTTTTGCATAATCAAACAATCTCTTATTTAGATAAATTACACCTAAATCCTTGTGAGCCAATGCAAAATCAGGATTTAACTTGCAAACCTTTTTCAATATTTGTTCTGCTCTATCAATATCATCAGTTTTAACACATAACAAAGCCAATTCATAATACAATTGGAAAGAAGTTGTACCTTGAGTAACAATTTTTTCGTAAATTTCTTTAGCTTTTGAATATTGACCACTTGCCATGTAAATTCCTGCAAGTTTCTTCATGATATTTGTTGCTTTTGGATTCAATAAAGCCAACTGCTTTAACAACGTAATTGCAACTTCATATTCTCCTACAACCTGATAACAGCATGCCAAATTGTATCGGTAAGAAGATTTTTGAGGATAAGCTGATGCCAAATATTTGTAATGTTCAATTGCTTCTTTAAACTGTCCCGCTTTAACTTCTGACAATGCCCAAGCTACCAAATAACTGTCCTCTTCAGGTTCAAGTTCATGAGCTTTTGCAAAATATTCACAAGCTTCTTTATGTTTATTTTGCAATTGAAGAATTGAAGCCATATTGAAATAAGTTAAAGAATCTTTCGGATCAACTTGAGAAGCTCTTTCATAAGTTTCAAATGCTTTATCTAATTCACCAATTGTCAGATACGATGTGCCTAAATTATTATACAATTGAACATTTTCCGGATTTAATTTAATCGCATGTTCAATATATTCTACACTTTCTTCAAACCTCTTAGAAGCCATACAAGCTGTACCTAAAATATAATAAAGAGCATAATCTTCTTGACTATATTCTAGACCTTTTTTAGCATATTCAATTGCATGGTCATGGTCTTCAGTTTTGATATAAACAATTGCCAAACTTTTGTAGGCATCAACATACTCCGGTCGTAATTCTAAAACTTTTTTATAAGCAAATTTTGCTTCCACATATTCTTCCAAATTGTCATAACAACAACCTAAATAATACCAACACAAAGCATCATCTTGCCTGTATTTGATAACATCTTCAAGAATACTTCGTGCTTGGTCATAGTGTTCAAGATTAACTTCGCATAAGGCTAATAATCTTTGTGCATCTGTATCTTTAGAGTCCACCTCTAATATTTTTTTAATTTCTAATTCTGCTTCTTCATATTTTGAAGCATCAATTAATTCGTATATTTTATCTATTTGTTTCTCTTCCATAATAAACCCATTATAGCACAAATAATAAAAGGATAAGCCATATATGGCTTATCCTTTTTGTTTATATTTTATATTTTTTAGCACTACATACCCATGTAAGAAGCGAACAACGGTAAATAAAGAGCTGCTGCCAATACAAGTACGATAGAACCAATTACAATCAACATTATCGGTTCAATCATTTTTGTCATAACATCAATAATTGTATCAAGTTGTTTGTCAATATAATTTGTTGCTTGACCTAACATATCCCCCAAACGACCTGATTGTTCACCTGTTGCAATCATGAACAAAATCATTTTAGGCATTGTTCTTGTTGCTCTTAATGCTGCAGACAAGTGTTGACCTTGTTGAACCCTTACAGTTGCTTCTTCAACCCTAGTTTCTAGAGTATGGTTAGTTAATGTCATATTTGACAAATACAAACATTCCAAAATCGGAACACCTGCATCGTAAGCAACTTGCATAACGGCAATAAAGTTTGCAAAGTTTGAAAATTGAATTAAATCTGTAAGAACAGGAATTTTCAAAACAATATCATCGATTTTCCATTTACTTGGTTTCCAGTGGAACAAGAAGTTGATAAAGAAACCGATTGCAGCAAATGCCAACGGTATAGCCAACCAATTTTTCTTTAAGAAAATACCCATTTCCATCAAAACTCTTGTAATCCAAGGTAATTGCATTCCCATTGAATCAAACATTTCTTTGAATACCGGAAATACAAATACCAACATGACAATTACAATAAATACTGCCAACAAGATTACGAAAACCGGATACATCAAAGTACCGATTACTTTAGATTTAATTGCAGCTTGTTTATTTAACAATTCCAACAAACGGTCTAATGTCTTCTCCAATTCACCGGAATCTTCACCGGCTCTAACTAAACCGATATAAACTTGACCAAACTGTTCAGGGTATTTTGCAATTGTACCGGCGAAAGTACCACCGTTCATAATTTGTCGTCTTAATTCAGTAGCACATTGACGAATTTTCAACTTTGCCGCATCATTTTCAATAAACAGCAATGATTCAATAATCGGAATACCGGCTGCAGCCAAAATTTGAAGAGTAGATGTGAAATCAATCTGTTCCGACAAACCCAGTTTCGGCATTTTACCAGTTGGCTTTTTCTTTTCATCTTTTTTAACGGCTTGTTCCTCAACAATATTTGTTGGAGTAAAACCTAAACGTCGAACCGCTGCACGAGCTTCACGTAAATCATCGGCTTCAACTTTACCTTTTACAAGTTCGTTAGTTCCATCTTTTATCGCTGTATAATTATATACTGTCATAATTCCCCTATTCGCCTGCCATACCTAAAACTCTGACAAATTCTTCAATAGTTGTTTTACCTGCTAAAATGTGTTGGTAGCATGACTTGTGTAATGTTGTCATACCATTTGCAACAGCACTTTCTTCAATTTCAAGGTCATGAGCACCTTGAGCAATAAGTCTTTTAATATCTTTGGTGATTTGCATAATTTCATATACACCTAAACGACCTTTATAACCTTGGAAACCACATTTATTACAACCTTTTGCCCTGTAAATCGGGGTTTCCATAATCTTTTTAATTTCGTCTTCATTCAAAGTAACCATCATTGCTTCTTCTCTAGTGCAATAATATTCTTCTTTACAATCATCACATAAATGTCTTACCAAACGTTGAGCAATTACACCTGATAAAGTTGATGATACCAAGTAATCTTTCGCGCCCATTTCAATCAAACGAGTAACAGTTGCAGCAGCGGAGTTTGTGTGAACAGTACTTAACACCAAGTGACCTGTCAATGCAGCAGAAATTGCAATTTCCAAGGTTTCATAGTCACGAATTTCACCAACTAGAATGATATCAGGGTCTTGACGTAAGATAGCTCTCATACATGATGCGAATGTAATACCCGCTTTTGCGTTGATTTGAGACTGGTTAACACCCTCGAGTTTGATTTCTATCGGATCTTCAATAGTTGTAATATTAACTGTTTCATCGTTCAAACTTTTCAATACAGAATACAATGTAGTTGTTTTACCAGAACCGGTAGGACCTGATGTAAGAATGATACCGTTCGGACAAGATACCATTTGTTTAACTTTTGCAATATCATGTTCATTTGCTCCGACCAAATTTATTTCTTTATCGCCGGATTTCAAACTTACAGCCGGAGCTAGTACACGGATACAAACCTTTTCTTTACCGGAAACAGGCAATGTATTAATACGAAAATCGTATGAGCAATTATTGTAAGAAATTGAGAACGTACCATCTTGAGGACGTCTTTGTTCTGCAATGTTCATTCTTGACATAACTTTGAAACGAGCAATAACTGATGTTTCAACTTTTGCCGGAACGTCAAGAACTTTTTGCAACATACCATCTTTTCTGTATCTTACAATATAACCTGATAATCTTGGCTCAATGTGGATATCGGAAACCTTATTATCAATTGCATTTGTAATAATTTGATTTACAAATTTAGCAACAGAACCGGTAGAATCCTGCAATTCAGCATCGACTTGTTCCCATAAAGTTGCTTCTTCGTCATCTTCCAAAGTTTCTTGTTTAATTTGGTCAATAATCTCTTCGGTTTGTTTTTTCTGTTCTGAAAAGAAAGTATTAATTGCTGTCTGATACTCATAGTGAGTCATCAACAATTGTTTTGGATTTTGACCTGTTAAATAAATAATTTGTTTTAAAACATCTTGTGAAATAGGTTTAACAACACCAATTACAAGAGTTTTACCATCTGATGAAATCGGAATAACAGAATTTGCCTTGATAAAATCTTCGGGCAAAATGTTAACAAATTTTTTCTGATTCACCAATTGATCTGCTGAAACTAACTCATAACCGGTTTGAGTGTGCAATACTTCTTTCAATTGATCAAGAGTAATAACACCCATCTCAAACAACATTGAACCAATCGGAACACCTTTTCGTTTAGATTCAGATAAGGCTTTCATCAATTGAACTTCTGATAAAACACCTTTTGCTAGAAGCATTTCACCAAGTTTTGAACCATTTCCTTTTGGCATTTGTGGTTTTGTTGGAGCCTGTGGAGACGAAACACTTGAAACTGCAACCGAACTTTGTGCAACTCCACTTGGAATTGACAAAGATGTCAAAAGTTCTTTTAAATCATCTTCACCAACCAGCATAAACTTGATTGATTTATCAAAAGCTTTCTTTAATATCGTGTTAATTTCATCTTTATTTGAAACTTTGGAAACTGCCACAAAAAGAAAATTATCTTTCACACTAATTGGGACAAACTGGTGTTGTCCCATTAGATTTTTATCAATACTATCAAGTATTTTTTTATCTATGCTGTTTTTTAATCTTAATATTAGTGCGTTCATTTATAATGTAATACTTTTCTCTTCTTTGATATAACGAATGTTGTTAAATTTGACTATAAAGTCGTGTCGTTCCCAACAGCATCTTCTGTATCAACTACAATCTGAGGAGTCAACATAATAACCATTTCTTCCTTAGATTTTGTAGTACCGGTACTTCTAAAGAACATACCAACTACAGGTAAATCTCCTAAAAACGGGATTTTACTTACGTTTTTAGTTTCAGATTCTTGAATCATACCACCAATTACAAGAGTTTCACCATCTTTGATACGAACACCTTTTAGTGTTAAGTTTCTTCTTTGTAACAGTGTCGCAGCCAAATCGTTATTACCTGTTTCAGATTTAGTATATAGTTGCTCTTTAATGGTTGCATAATTTGGATTGATATCCAAGGTTACATAGCCATCAGGACTGATAAATGGAGTGATTGATACTTTGATACCATTATCATTGGCGATATCATATTCTTTTTGTACTTGTGCTGAACCAGAACCAGAAGAGTTATCCAAATATTCAGAAGTTACTTTTGATACATAGTCAGAAGTTAAGTCAATAACTGAATTTTGACCACTTGTAAGTAAAACTCTTGGATTAGCAAGAACTCTACCTTTTTTATTATCTACTAAATAATTTACGGCATAAACCAATTGAGGTGATTGACTCCATTTACTAAATGAAATAGTACTGTTACTTGAAGAACCGCTACCACTATCTGAAGATGAAGATGATGAAGATTTTGATTCAAAACCTCTACCTGCAAAGAAAATAGGGTGTTCAGGATTTGTTGCAAAACCATTACCACCACCGGCATTAAATGAGAAGTTCTTACTCAAGAATTGCCATGTATTATCAAATGTTTTACTACCTGATTCTGACAATGAAATAATTTGAACTTCCAAATATGCTTGAGGAGTTTTCTTATCATTTGCGGCAATATAATCTCTAATCATATCAATTTGAGTCGGAGTTCCACCAATAACTTGAATTGTACCCAATGTAGGGAAATAAGAAACAGACAAGTTTTTGAAAGGTAAACCTTCATAACCGGAAGCTGAAGCAGATGAAGCAGCAGAACATAACATTTTACCGCCACCTACTGAAATAGAACCGCCTCCGCCACCAGAAGAACCGCTATCAGAAGAACTATCATCTTCTGAATCAGAACTATCATCTGAAGCAAAACCAGTTACAACACCTGCGGCAAAACCTGTAGCTCCAGAAGCACTACTACCACCAGAAGAACCTCCTTCATTACCATCAGAAATTGTTGATGGCAAGAAAGAATCACAAATCATGCTTGCCATTTCCATTGGAGTTGTGTGGTTAACTTTAAAAGTTGTAATAGACGGTTTCACATCAAATTGTGCAACCATTCTTTTTGCCATTTCAACATCATTTGTTGTACCCATAACAATCAATTCATTTGTTGCAGGGTTAATAGTAACAACCGGCTGAGTAGAAACACCCGGATTTATTCCATTTTTAGTAAATATGTTTGTATTTAAAAATTTTGCAAGAGCAGCTGCATTAACATATTTTACAGGAATTAGAGTCATGCCTTTTGAAGCAACAGACATTGCTTCATCTTTGTTTGATACAACCAAAGTATTTGCTTGAATATCATAGAACAAACCATTTGTTTTAATAACCAAATTTAAGGCTTCTTCTAATGGAATATCAACCAAATCCATTGTTACATTCCCATCTACAGAAGAAGAGAAAATAATATTCATTCCTGCTTGATCCGCAAACATTCTCAAAACTTGCTTAATATCCGCATCACGCAAACTCAAGTTTACAACAGAATTACCATTCGGTATTTTTACACTTGAACGAATATCTAACGATGTCGAATCTCCTGAGCGCAACATTGGTCTATCTGTTCCTCCAGCATATCCGCCATACACACCGCTCATTGCAAACGCACCGGTCATAGTATTAGTTAGAACAAAAGCTCCTAACATAACACTTGCAATAATTTTTTCTCTAATCTTAGTTTTCATATTTGCTCCTGCTTTATTTCTTTTATTAATTAACCTTTTCTACCACCAAATCTGTTCTTTAAGTTATATAAATCATTTTGAGTTTTACTAAACTCTTCCCTAGAGAACATTTCACCAATACCTGCCGAATATACGTTAGAACCTAAACTAACTGTAATCCAGTTCGGATTGATTTGAATAACCTTATATTCTTGCCCGATAATTTTATCACCTTGACGAACTAAATAATCTTTATCATCAACATTGATAATCGCAGACGGATTATTTCTATTATACATAATACCAACAACTTTTGTTCTGGTAATTTTTGCGGCAGCGGCCGTAGAACTTGCTAAAGATGTCGGTGGAACAGGCAAATTGAAACTATATGGACTTATATCATCAGCTTCACGAATAACTGTTCCTCTTTTCTTTTTAATAGCTGCAATTTCCGCATTATGAGCATTTGCTTCTGCTATTGCAGATTTTCTTGCATTTTCAAATGCTGCAATCTCACCAGATGGCATAAACGGATCAGAACGACCAATTGAAGTTACATCATAAGACACTAAGTTACTTGCTTGTTCAGACTCAACATCTAAATCAACACTATTTTCGCTTGGAACCTCAACAGCTTCTCTTGGCGCCGGATTTGTATCTGCTACAGGTACTTCCTCTTGTTTATTTCCGCCTAAATTTTGTAAAAAGCCGCAACCTCCTGCGATTATACCAACAGAAAAAACAACAGCTAACAGTGTCAAAACAAGCTTTCCTCGCTTGCTGAATGTGTTATCTACCCAACTATCATTCCTGTAATAATTTGTATTCACGTTATTCCCACCCATCTAATAAGTTATTATAACTACATTATATTAAAGCTCTTCTTTAAATGTATCAATTATTTAGAGTATTTCACTAATAAAAGATACTCATCAATACAATAATATCATAATGTCAGGATTAAGGCAAAAAACTAAATATAGGGCAAGTTATAAGAACGAAACAGGCTAAATCATAGTAATAATAGTATTTTTGACAGTTTATATTTTGTAACAGTTAAAAAAACAAAGAAAAAGTTCAATCTTTAGATGTACTTCAAACTAATGACGAATAGTCATTCTCTCCAACATTCGTACGAATCGAACAATTTTAGACTCCGTACCCGCATTGATTGAATCAACTAAAATTGTTTTACAACCTAAAAATTTTCCACACAAAATATCTGTTAATGGCCTATCGCCAACTAAAACACAATCTTTAGGTTCAATATTATGTTCTGCTAAAAATTGGCGAACAGGACCTGTTTTAGGCTTGCATGCTCCAAATAGCATTGGGAATGGAGATATTGCCCTAACCTTTTCAATATAAGATTGGTTGTGATTGTTTGAAACTACTGCCATGAAAAATTTATCCTGAACATTCATTAACCAACTATAAGTTTCATCAGAATAACATGCTGATTTAGAAGCCATAATTGTGCTATCCAAGTCCAATAACACAGCTTTAACCCCATCTTTTTGAAGCTCATCTAAATTGATATCATATATACTTTTCAAATTATAGTCTGGTTTAAGAAACATGCTCTTTTACTCCAATTGTTCTCGCTAGTGCAACTTTATATTCTTGTGGATTTTGAGATAATTTCAAATACACATTAGAATTTGTATTTGCGACATCTAAATTATCACCTTTTTCATTCAAAATTTCTTCAACTTTTGTAATAAATTGCTCTTTAGGAGTAATAATCTCAACTTCATCGCCTAAAAGAATTTTATTTTTAATTTTCACAAGATATAAATCATCTTCACGATTTGAAGTAGTATCAACCTCAAAATATTTTTTCTTTCCATGGAATTCAAACAAGAAATCAGCACCGGCCAAACCTTTTGAAATATCATAACTGTAACTATCCGGTTTATTTTCTCCTAAAGCAAAACCTGTTGTATATCCACGGTTGCCAACCTTTTTCAATTCCATAAAATATTTTGATAAATCAGCATTCGGATTTTGTACAATTTCATCAATTGCATTTCTATATGTTTTCGCAACCGCTGAAACATAATACAAGCTCTTTGTACGCCCTTCAACCTTGAATGAATCAACACCAGCATCAATCATTTCTTTCAAATGCTCAACCAAGCATAAATCTTTAGGACTTAAAATATGTGACCCCTTGTCATCTTGATTGATTTCATAATATTGTCCCGGACGAGTTTCTTCAACAAGTTTGTAACTCCAACGACATGGCTGAGAGCAATTACCGTGATTTGCTTTTCTCTCACCATTTGTAAAATAATCACTCAACAAACACCTTCCAGAGAATGAAACACATTGTGAGCCATGAATAAAACATTCCACTTCCATATCCGGAACTCGTTTTTTAATTTCAGCAATTTCCGGGATTGAAAGCTCACGTGCTAAAACAACTCTTTTCGCGCCCATATCTTGCCAGAACTTAACGCATTCATAATTCAAAATATTTGTTTGAGTACTAATATGAAGTTCCGTATTCGGCATATATTTCTTAACTAATCTTAATATACCAAAATCACTAACTAATATTGCATCTGGATTTGCATCTTTAATTATATCCATGCAAGATTCCAAATGTTTGATATCTTCATTAAAAGCAAATATATTTAATGTTAAATAAGCCTTTGCACCCAAAGAATGAGCCAAATCTACTGCTCTTTTAAGATTTTCAAGAGTAATAATTTCACCTTTTCTCATTGCACGCAAACTAAAATCTACCACACCAAGGTAAACCGCATCTGCTCCATATCTTACAGCATATTCTAATTTTTCCAAATTGCCAGCCGGCATCAATAATTCAACTTTTCGCATAACTCAATAATAGGCTAAACTAAATTAATAATCAACCGAATAGGTGATGTTGTTTTTCCATAAATGTAGAAAATAGAATATATAGAAAACAGTTTATTTGGAGAGAGAGTTTTATGCAAGCAATCAACAATGCAACAAGCACAATTAAAGAAATTTGGTCTTATCAACATCCGGTAATGCACACTTGGTTTTTATTCAGTGCTGCTTCTTTAGGTTGTATGTTTGCACTTCTATTCTTTGCTATCTAAAGATTAAAATAAAAAAGTTAACCCCCAAAAGAACAAGAACTAACAAGCAGGTTCTTGTTTTTTGTACTCGGAATCATAATATTTTTTCAATTTATAAAGCATGATGGAGCAAAGTAAAATTGCGGCGGAAACCAAGCCAAGCCAAAAACCTTTTAAATAAAACTTGCAATGGAATGCTAAAAAACAACCCAATGGAATAGATACACACCAATATGCAACAAAGTTAGCAAACAAAACAATTCCTGTTTGTTTTATCCCTTTGCAAATACCGGAGAGTGCAACTTGCAAACCATCAAAGGTTTGAAAAATCCCTAAAATATACATAATGGGAATTGCAATATTAAATAAATTTTTATCAACAGTAAAAATGCTTACAATTTGTTTTGGGAATGATGAAAATACGATTGCGCTACACAACATAAACCCAACAGACATAACAGTTCCAACTAAGGAATATCTTTTTAAATCAACAGAATTGTGAGAACCATTTGCAAATCCGACCTTAACAGCAATTGCATTAGAAATAGCAAACGGAACCATAAACGAAATTGTCGTCAAAGTACAAACCAAATTCTGAGCAGCAGCATACACACCTGAAACTCTACCCATAAGAATTGCAATACTATTGAAAGCAACAAACTCAACCAATACAGCCAAAGAAATTGGCATTCCAATTTTCACCATATTATGATAATAAGCTTTTTCGTGATAATTTCTGAAAGACATATTTATAAAGCAATAAATTAAAAGAGCAAAACCCATAAAATATCGAACAAGTAAACTTGCAATCGCAAGCCCGATAACACCTAATGACGGGATTGGCCCAAATCCAAACACCAAAATCACATTTAAAACGACGTTCAAAAATACACAAAACATTGTAACAATATTAGGAAAGACAACAATTTCAAAAGCTTGTAAAAATTCTTTTAAACAAGCATGTAAATATACTCCAAATGTACTCAATGCGGTAATCAACATATAATCTTGAATCGGGTGAATTAATTTTTGCTCAAAACCCATTTTCGGGATTAGAGGAATAAAAGCTACAATTGCCAAAGACGTAATTATTGCAAGAAGCATTGCAAATCGAATTGATGGGTAAAAATATTTTTTTACAGATTTTTTCTCTCCTCTATAATTTGAAAGTAGAGGAGAAATGCTTGAAATCAAACCAATTCCGAAAGTCAAAATGCAGTTCAATATAGCAGTTGCAATACTAATTGCAGCAAAAGTGTCAGTTGAATGTCTTCCCGCGACAACAACATCACCAACACCTATCAAGATGAAACCCAAGTTTCCCATGATAATCGGGGCGGCTATTGTTAAAAGCTCTTTAATGTAATATTTAATTCCTTTTTCACACATACCTAACGTCATGATAACACAAACAGAATCTAAACAAACATTCAGAAATATTTTGCTCAAAACTTACATTTATTTTTAATGAATTTTACATTTGTTGTGGTGGAACCTTTGGAGCTGATGGAACAGATGCCCCAAGAACATTTCCCAAAACAACGCCGATAAAAGCACCCCAACCTAAATTTGTCCAGCGAACCGGTTTGAAAGCCCGAGATGAAACATTATCCCACACAGCTTCTGAATTTTGGACAGTCTTAAAAGTTGTAGCAAAAAGTTGCTTTGTATTTTTAACTTCAATAGAATCCGTTATAGAATTTATTAATTGTTTAATTTTAACTTTGATAGCATTCATATCTTCAGGGACACTCATTTGAGATAAAAACAATTTCTGTTCAGTTTTTAATCTTTTCTTCGATAACGAAATTGCAGCTTCATCTAACCTTGAAATATTAGAATTTGTGATATTTCGATGAACGGCAAAAGCACTTTTGATATATCTTTCCTTTGTTACAGGTAAAAAATATGCATTCATTCCAACCAAACCTAAAACCGTTCCTGCAGCCATTGATGTAGAATTTGATGGGGTATTCATTGACATAAATTTTTACTCCTAATTTATTAGCAGCTTCACTAAAAACCGTAAATATTAAAATTTGCCACTATTTAACAAAATATTTCAATATATTGAGGAATGGAAGTAAATATGTTATAATAAAAAAGAACACGAATGAGGAATAGATTTTAAATATGATAAAGAAGTTTTTAGCATTCACTCTTGGAGAAATTTTGATTGCACTAACTGTAATTGGAGTTGTTGCGGTATTAGTTATGCCGCAATTGGTACTTGGACAAAAAGCGGCTAAGGCAAAAGCTCAATTCAATACAGCTTACGCAATCCTCGCAAAATCAATTGCAGAAATGGACGCAGACGAAGTATCAACAGATCCTAAAAACTATGTGAAGGCAGGTGCATTTTATCCGGTACTAAAACAATACCAAAAAGTAACTATTGACTGTGGGGTATATGCTGCAACAAATGATAGTGTGTGTATTTCAACAACTAATAGAGATAATTCTTCAGACTATACTATTAGAAAAAACAACGATACAAAAATGAATGCACACATGCTTGATGATGGAGCTTTTGTTATAAACAATGGAATGTTATTTGTTATTGAAAACCCTGCAAACAATCCAAATGGACTTCTTGTTTCTATTGATATAAATGGAAAAAATAACCGTCCAAACAAATGGGGTTGGGATTTATTCACATTTGAAATCGTTAAAGGCGATGTTCTACCTGTTGGCGCTCCTGGAACAACTGCAGCTTGGAGTACAAATCCTGCAACATACTGTGATGCAAATAGCAACAGTGATTTAAATGGAATGACTTGCGGATATTATGCCTCAACGGATCAAGACTACTTTAAAAAGTTATACAATGGCCACTAATTTTTGATAAATTTAATTCTTTTAATGGCGATTTTGCAAATGCAAAATCGCCATTTTTAACGCAAACGTGACAGAAAAAAGAGCTGGTTCAGATTTCTCTAAACCAACTCTTTTTAACTTTGAAACACTTTTAACTATTTTGAAATAGTTTCGAAAAGTACATTAAATGCTTCAGGATCTTTTACCGCTAAATCAGCTAGCATTTTTCTATTTACAACTACGTTAGCTTTTTTACAAGCATTAACGAATCTTGAATAGCTCATGCCACGAGATCTAACAGCTGCGTTAATTCTTACAATCCATAATCTTCTCATATTACGTTTTGTAGTACGTCTATCTCTGTAAGCATATTTTAAAGCTTTCATAACTGCAATATTAGCAACTTTGAAGATTCTGCTTCTAGCACCAATAAAGCCTTTAGCAAGTTTTAATATTTTTTTGTGTCTTTTAACACCAGCATTACCACGTTTAATTCTCATTTTTTATTCGCTCCTATCTTGAATACTTCTTGTATGGTAACTCTTTAGATACCAATGCTACATGTGACTCAGAAACACCCACCATCTTGAAAATTCTACGTTTTCTAGATGCTGATTTGTGTTGGAGCAAGTGGCCTATGCCTGCTTGTCTTTTCATAATTTTTCCAGTTGCAGTTACTTTGTAACGTTTAGCAGCTGCTCTGTGTGTTTTCAATTTTGGCATTTTCTTCTCCTTTTGTTTTAAAGTAGTAACTAAAAAATTATAGGCATACCAAAGCCCATAACTTTCGGCTGAGTACATTATATTATGCAAAATGAATATTTGCAAGCAATAAGTTAAAATATATTAATATCAAAACGTTGCGCAAGTTCTGATATCATATAAAAAGAACCGCAAATAATATTCAAATGTCCATCATTAAAATCAATTTGAGTGTTCGGAGTTAGTTCTTTTGATTCAAATGAACAAACCTTTTGCAATTCCTGAACGGGACATGAATTTTGATGCTTAAAATGATAAAAATAGATTTCATCACCTTGCATAAACAAACTTTGAACCATTTTTGTATAATCTTTATTTTTCAAACACCCAAAAATAAATCTACGATTTGTATTTGGATAATACATATCTAAACTTTGCCTTAGTGAATTTATCCCATTTGGATTATGCGCACCATCAATTATCAAATTTTTATCTTCTATATATTGAAATCTGCAAGGGTGTTTAACTCGGCTTAACCCCTCATCAATTACTGATTGTGGAACTTCTGGGAAAACTTCTTCAATAGCTGCAAGAGCAAGCGACAAATTTTCTTGTTGATAAGAACCTTTCAATGCCAACTCAGTTGTTGGAGCAAAAGGGGCAACCATAAGCAAAAGAGAACCTAGTTCGTCTGTAACATCTCGATAAACTTCTCTTCCCTCAAATACAATACAAGGGCAATTCGGCTTGATAATTCCAGCTTTTTCTGATGCAATTTCATCAATCGTATTTCCAAGCCTTTCAGTGTGGTCAAAATCAACATGCGTAATAATTGAGCAAAGATTTCTTTTAATAATATTTGTTGCATCAAATCTCCCGCCTAAACCAGTTTCAAGAACAACAACATCAACACCATTATCATAAAAATATTTGAACATTACGGCAGTTAAAACTTCAAATTCGGTCAAATCAATGTTATTTTTATCAGCCAAATCAGAAATTTCAAAAACATATTTTACAAAATCGTCATCTGTAATAGGTTTTCCGCATATTTGAATTCGTTCTGTATATTTGAAAATATGAGGAGAAGTATAAAGTCCAACTTTTTGCCCAGCACAAGTTAAAATAGAAGATAAAATTGCGCAAACAGAACCTTTACCATTCGTACCTGCAACATGAATACAGTTCAATTTATCTTGCGGATTACCAAGCAAATCCATAATTTTGAACATTCTATCTAAACCCAAAGAAATATGAAATTTACCAACAGATGTTAACAATTTTACCGCATCATTATATGTTTTTGTCATTTTATACCTCAAACTATGTATCGGCACAGCAATGCCAACCTACATTATTTTGATTTTTACACTACATGAATTATAGAACAAAAACATTTACAAATCTGCCGTTATTTATTAGTATCTGTTAGAAGAATAAATAAAAAATTTTATTATTAACAATTTTATTCATCATTTCACAATCTTCTAATGAAGAAAAAGAAACTGGCATTTTTTGTCAGTTTCTTTTTACTACCATTTATATTATTAATTTTGCGCCTTATTCCTCGCTCAAACCTTTACGTTTGTAGAAATCTTCAATAAATCCTGTATTAAATTTACCGCTCATGAAAACTTCGTCTTCAATGATTGCTTGGTGGAATGGAATTGTTGTTTCAACACCTGTAACAACATATTCTTTCAAAGCTCTATACATTCTACGTCTTGCTTCGTTACGAGTTCTACCCCAACAAATCAATTTACCAATCATTGAATCATAGTATGGAGGAATTGTGTAATCTTGGTAAACGTGAGAATCTACTCTTACGCCAAAACCTCCAGGGGCTAAGTAGCCAGAAATAGTTCCCGGATTTGGCATAAAACCTTTTCTTGGGTTTTCTGCATTAATTCTACATTCAATTGCATGTCCTTTTAAGTGAATATCATTTTGAGTATAGCTTAATTTTTCACCTGCAGCTACAAGAATTTGTTCTCTTACCAAATCAACACTTGAAATCATTTCTGTAACACAGTGTTCAACTTGGATTCTTGTGTTCATTTCCATGAAATACCATTTACCGTCATGGTCAAGTAAGAATTCGCAAGTTCCTGCCCCCTCATAATTGATTGCTTTAGCAGCACGAACGGCAGCTGCGCCCATTTGTTTTCGAGTTTCTTCATTGATTGCAGGAGAAGGAGCTTCTTCCAACAACTTTTGATGTCTTCTTTGAATAGAACAATCTCTTTCACCTAAGTGAACAACATTCCCGAAACTGTCACCTAAAATTTGAACTTCAATGTGTCTTGGGTTTTCCAAATATTTTTCAGCATAGACATCAGGGTTGCCAAAGAAGTTTTTAGCTTCTGATTGACAAAGTTCCATATTCAATTCAACTTCTTCATCACTTCGGCAAATTCTCATACCTTTACCGCCACCACCTGCAGTTGCTTTCAAAATAATTGGGTAGCCAACTTCATTTGCAAAGTCTTGAACTTCTTCAACAGTTTTAACAATTCCTGTCCCAGGAGTAACAGGAACATCGTTTTCAATCATTGTTTTACGAGCAGTAGCTTTATCTCCCATTTTTCTCATAGCTTCTGCGGTAGGTCCGATGAATTTTATACCTTGTTTTTCGCAAATTTCCGCAAAATCAGCTCTTTCAGACATAAACCCATACCCCGGGTGAATAGCATCAGCACCAGATACCATTGCAGCAGACATAATTGCAGGAATGCTCAAATAACTATCCGCACTTTTTGCAGGTCCAATACAATAAGCTTCTGTTGCCAATCTCACGTGCAAAGAATTTGCATCTGCTTGAGAATAAATTGCAACAGTAGGAATGCCCAACTCACGGCAAGCTCTGATAATTCTAACTGCAATTTCGCCTCTATTTGCTATTAATACTTTTCTAAACATTTTCCAAATATCCCTTATCAAAAACTTGAAAGTGAACAGTTTAAAAACCATTCACTTTCAACAATTTTAAATTATTATTCTACATACATAAGAACTTGTCCAAATTCAACAGGTTGACCGTCTTCAACACAAATTTCAACAACTTTCCCTGCGATTTCAGACTTAATTTCGTTCATCATTTTCATTGCTTCAACGATACAAACGACATCTCCAACTTTTACATTATCGCCAACAGCAACAAATGCATCAGCATCAGGAGATGGTGATTTGTAGAATGTTCCAACCATTGGAGAGGTGATTGGAGTTCCTTTTTTAGCCGGTTCGGAAGTAGCAGGAGCTTGAGCAGGTGCAACTGCTGGAGCAACAGGTGCTTGAGCAGCAACCGGAGCAGAAGCTACAGGAGCAACAATAACATCTTTTCTCAAAGTAATAGCTTGTTCACCATCTTCTAAAGAAATTTCTGTTAAACCTGTATCCGCTAAAACCTTAGCTAATTTTTCTATATAATCTGTTTCAAATTTCATTTGTTTTCCTCTTTATATTACCGAAATAAAATCAATAGAAGCTAACTAGCATCTATCTAAGTATTCATTAGTTCTGGTATCAACTCTGATAACGTCACCAATTGCTACGAAGAATGGAACGTTAACAACAGCACCTGTTTCTAATGTCGCAGGTTTTGTACCACCTTGAGAAGTGTTTCCTTTTTCTGAAGGAGGAGTATCAACAACTTCTAACTCAACGTGAGCAGGAATATCAACACCAATAATTCTACCTTCATGAGTAAGAACCATAACGTTCATATTTTCTTTTAAGTATTTAACTCCGCTACCAATTTGAGCTTCTTCGACGTGAATTTGGTCATAAGTTTCGTTATCCATCATAACGTAAGCAGTACCTTCTTTATACAAATACTGCATTTCACGTCTGTCCAAAGTAGCCTTAGCAACTTTTTCACCAGCTCTAAATGTTTTTTCAACAACTTGACCGGTGATAACATTTTTCAATTTTGATCTAACGAATGCAGCACCTTTACCCGGTTTAACGTGTAAGAATTCAACAACTGTCCAAAGACCGTTATCCAACTCAACTGTCAAACCTGTTTTAAAATCATTTACTGAAATCATATTTTTCCCCTTTTTATCAAAAGTTTATCTATTCTTGTGTATCAATAATATCACAAATATCTATTTTTACAAAATTCTTTTAAAATATGTTAACAGACAAAGACTTGAAAACCTTAAAGATTCTTTATTTCAACGACCACAATTCATCGGGAATTTTCCACCCATTTGCTTTAACCAGATTTATACAATAATAACCTGCATTTTGCCCCGTGGCATTCTTACTGCAATTTTGTTTAACTGTTTCATTTGTTTCGCTAAATCCGGCAGGAACAAGCCCATTCGTCGTATAAGCTAAAATATAAATATCTTTTCCGATAATATTAGGCCCCCTATCTCCATTTGCGTCTATATAAACAACCAAAGAAGCAGCATCTGTAATATCAGTACCAAAGAATCTTTTCATATGTGATTTTGAAAAGCCGTCCAAACATAAATTTGCGCCATTAGTAAGTTTTATTGTAATAATGTCGTATCCGACACCGATTCCAGTTCTATTACAAACAGCATCATTTCCTTTTAAATTTTTAGTTGGAACTTTTGCCTGCCAACAACCTGACGTGTTATAACAGATTTTACCATATTTTAAATGAGGTTCTAAAAAAGTTTCTGACCACAATTTCATACCCTCTAAACTATCAGGGATTTTTACATCAAAAGACACATCATCATATTCTGTATATTTCATCACCTGTTGAATAATTGAGTATGATTCTTGCAAATTAGCTTCAACAATATGTTTTTGGTATTTACTTATTAATGTTGGAATTGTCATTGCTGAAACGACCCCAATAATGCCAAGGGTGATTAAAACCTCGGAAAGAGTGAATGCCCATTTTATTTTATTTTTCATCATAAACCTACCTGTTATCTCATGCGTAAATTTGAACAATATAATGTTCATACTATCCTTATATCTCATTTTAAAAGTTTTGTCAATTAAATAGAATTAGAGAATGAAAGATGACAGATTATTGCAATTGGGACAAAAGATACGATACGAAAGATTAAAAAGAAAATTCAGCCAAGAAGACTTGGAAGAAAAATCCTCCGTATCAAGGAGAACAATTAGCGAAATTGAACGTGGGAATGCAGATATAAGATACACAAACTTATATCAAATAGCAGAAGCATTCGGTTTGAAAATTTCAGAACTCTTAGATTTCAAATTATAGCTCAAAACGCTTATAAATAGTTTCTATATTATGCAAAAAGGCATTTTTATCAAAAATAGCTTCAATTTCTTCTTTTGATAAAAGTTTTGTAACCTCTGAATCATTCAAAAGATTTGCCTTAAAATCACCGTGATTTTGGAATGCATCAAGAGCATTTCGTTGAACAATTTTATATGAATCTTCTCTTGATAATCCTTTTTCAACAAGTTCTAGCAAAGCCTTTTGAGAAAATACAATGCCACCAAATTTGTTGGTATTTTTTAGCATATTATCTTTGTGGACAACAATATTTTCCATCAAGCCGTTAAATCTATTCAACATAAAATCAACAAGAGTTAAACTATCAGGGAAAATTATACGTTCAGCAGAAGAATGAGAAATATCTCTTTCGTGCCATAGGGGAATATTTTCCAATGCAACAATAGAATTTGCTCTTACAACCCTTGCAAGACCGCATAAATTTTCGCTCAAAACAGGATTTTTCTTGTGTGGCATTGCAGAAGAACCCTTTTGACCTTTGCCAAAACCTTCTTCAAGCTCTAAAACTTCTGTCCTTTGCAGATGTCTGATTTCTGTTGCAAATTGTTCTAAAACACTTGCAATCAAAGCTAAAGATTGCATAAAATATGCGTGATAATCTCTTGCAATAATTTGTGTAGAAATTTTTGCAGGCTTTAAATTTAAATGCTTGCAAGTAAGTTGTTCAACTTCTGGAGGAATATTGCTATAAGTCCCAACAGGTCCGGAAATTTGTCCAACTCTTATTTGCTCTAAGGCATGTTCAAAATTATCTTTTTGACGAGATAAAATATCAATCCAAGAACACATCTTAGCCCCAAATGTCATAATTTCTGCGTGAATTCCGTGAGAGCGACCTATACAAACGGTGTCTTTATGAGCTTTAGCAAGATTTTTCAATGTTTGAATGGTTTTGGTTAAATCAGCCTTAATAATTTTCCCACTATCTTGAATTTGAAGAGCAAAAGCTGTATCAATCACATCAGAACTGGTCATTCCAACATGGATAAATCGTCCTAAATCACCCAAGCTTTCATTAACACAAGTCAAAAACGCAATCACATCATGACGAACTTCTCTTTCAATTTCGTCAATTCTCTCAACCGTAAAAGATGCTTTTTCTCTGATTTGTTTTGCAGCATCTTTTGGAATAGTTCCAAGTTCTGCATAAGCATCGCACACAGCAAGTTCAACTTGCAAATAATAATCAAATTTGGAATTCAAATCCCAAATCTTAGCCATTTCTTCACGTGAATATCTATCTATCATAGAATCATATTAACACAAAAATCAATTTTCTTTACGATCAAAATAATCAATGTCCATTCCACCATTATTTATATATAGTGCAGAGCACGAAATTCCGGTACCTTTTTTGCAATCTTGAACTTTATCATCTCCTGTATAAAAAGGAATAAAACCATCTTGCATCAAACTCAAAAAGAAAATATCTTTACCAACAATATTAGGCCCACTCAAACCATTAGTGTCAACTTGAACCCAACCACAATTTAGTAACGCACCATTTTCTTTAGAATTCCAATTAGCTTCATCTACAGTACTGCAATCCTTAATATGATACCTAAATTTAATAGAGTAACCTTTCAAAGTTGTAAACATCGGCCAAGAACCATTAAGATATGTTCCCTGATGCTGAATCGTGCCATCTAAATATTTAGAATATTTTTGACAATTATTTGGAGCGACAGAATAACACTCATGAGCGACCTTTAATTTAGTCGCAAATAAATCTCTAAAACAGTCATCGTTAAAAGTTGTACATTCAGAAGATGGCAACCTCCCATCATCTTCCAACGATTTCATCGCTTGGTTAAGTTCACTGAAAATTTCTTTATACTGCGTTTTATAAACTTTTTCTTGGTATTTGCTCATCAATGTCGGAATTGTCATCGCTGCAACTACACCAATAATACCAAGAGTGATTAATACCTCAGCAAGGGTGAAAGCAAGTTTCACCTTTATTGGTGGCCTATCTACGTGCGTAATACCACACACCCTAGCCCTCACCCATAAATTTGCGAGGAAACGAATCTCCATGTCATTACTATTAAACAAAGATTTCATAATTTTTAAAGTGTCTCCATAAATTTTTTAAGTATGTTTTACTGGAATTTATCCAGTAAAATTATGTTATCATTTCCAGTAAGATTGTCAAATGAATGAAGATGAATTATACATTGCATTAGGAAAACAAATAAAATTCTTACGCGAAAATGCTCATCTTACACAAGAAAAATTAGCTGAGAAAGCAGGCATTAGCTTAGACTACCTTGGGAAAATTGAAGTCCATATAAATAAACCGGGGCTTAAAACACTCATAAAAATATCAAATGCACTATCTGTACCATTAAAAACTCTTTTTGATTTTAAAAATAATTAAATATATTAAACTATTCTTTTAAAATCTTTTCATATTTATCAAGGTTATTCAAAATATTTTCAACCTCCGGAGAATTATTTTCCTGTGGCTCTTTTCCAGTTCTTTGGGCTTCTTTTAGAGCATTCATATCCGCTTTTGCCTGAACTGCAATTTTCAAAATCTCAGGCATATTCAATGCTGTTGGACGTTCACTTGACAAATTCTTATAATAAGAATCTTCGTAATCTTTATTCAATCGAAGTTTCCAATTTGTATCGTTTTCTTTTCCGCCCTCATTATAGGTTTTATCAATTCCAAAGAAATCAGCAAATGATATCTGAATTTTTTTGCAGGTCAAAAATAATTCTGCAAATTTAGCCTTTATCCTATCAGAATCATTCTCGGCTATTTGCTTGCAAAATGAATCTCTGTATTTTGCTCTTTTCGGATTAGAATTTAAAAATCCGGCAAGATAAAATATATTCCAAGCATCATGATCTTTTACCCAATCTTTCTTAATCATTTTTGTTGCAGGATCCGAATCATGTGAGCCGACTAAACCCCAATCACCATCATCTTGCGAATTTTCTGCTCTCATATATTCAAGCTGCGTAATCCCCGGGAGATGATTTTTTTCGTGATAAATCTCATTGAATGTTTGAGTATCTGTACACAAATCTTCCCAAACCGGATAATCTTTATCTATTTCATGCTCAGCTAACGTTGGTAAAATTATCTTATTTAAAACTTTTTTGTAACTGCCATCTGGGTCAATATCCGGCATATAAGAAATATTATTGGCTCTAAAATGACTAAAATCATTACCGTTTACAGAATTCTTATCATAAATATACGGGTCTATTAATCCTAAAGCATGGTCAATCCTGACATTTTCAAAATTATCAAGCGAAGCATCAAGCTTTTTCTTCATATATAAACCGGCATCACCAAGTGAGCCATCATCATTGAACAATTTTTTCGGGTCAAGAACCGGTATATTCCACAATTGTGGACCGTATTCTCCTCCATTAGGACAACCCATTCTCCAATTTTTTAAGAACAAATCTTGATGTGACCATTCATCTGATTTTGAAAATCCTACAAGTAAATCACTAATATATTTAAAATTCAAATCTTTTCTTAATTTCGTATTTTCTTTTATCTGTTTATCAAGAATAAATTGCCCAAAGATATATGTTTCAAAATCATCTTTTGAACGAGTAGTTATTTTTTTATACCTATCAATTGCCTTTGGATTTTGATTTTTTAGTTCTTGAATTAAATTTTTATCTAATTCACTCCATTTGTTAAAATCCATTGTTTTATATTCGTTTGTTAAAACATCAAACAACGCATCTTGATAAATATCAACACCTTTTTCTTTTTTGAACTGAACAAATTCTTCATTTAATTTCTGAGCCATAGGGTCGTTATTTGCGAGTTTTTGTTTAAAGTTTTTATTTGCAATCTTCATTAAATACTTATAGTTAGAAAAAGCTTCAGGGAAATCAGAATATGCATAATCTTTCCCATTATCATCAGTATAATCAATCATTGAATCGATATCACTTTGAGATAAAACATTTGCATATTTATCAGTAGTCAAGTCATTCAAATCCGTAAATAAATAATTTCTTGTAGAAACTGTAGATTTGTAGGGTGAAATGTGCTGAGCATCACGAATTACTCCAATTGGTCCAAGCTGATTTGAATTAAAACCATGCAAAATTTCAAATGGAATAAATTTTGCAGCAGCTTTTCCATAAGGAGAACCGACACCCAAATCTTGAGCTTTTTTCGGATATGAAGTTCCATGAACAATCATTGCAACCTCTTCTGTTCCCAAGTAATCAAATGCCGGTTGCAAAGCATTTTCTCTGTAATCTTGTTCTTCGTCTTTTCTTAATTTGCGTCCAAATAAAAACGTATTTCTATTTGAGTTAGAAATTTTTGATACTAACATATCCCATGAATCCTTAATTAAATATCTAAAGTATATCCATAATTATAATACAATTATTTATTCTTTTTGTAAAATTTTATCAAAA
>ENA-UOJC01001234-UOJC01001234.1-human-gut-metagenome-genome-assembly--contig:-C104-NODE-1234-length-36768-cov-10.300003_pt1 | contig 36768 bp, 30 predicted proteins | sample MGYA00242339_ERZ723886 | MGnify/ENA metagenome assembly ERZ723886 | reverse complement strand
TCGGTCGAGGGCATGACCAGAAGGCTGGTTAAAAGGTAAGGAAAAGAGACGATGTGAGAAGTTTTCAGTATGTAGTTTTGAAGGCATATGGAGCGAATACATATGTACTCGCTTTTTGTCATTTAGGGGAATCATACAATGGCAGTATTGCGGTCTCCAAAACCGTTCATGGGGGTTCGAATCCCTCTTCCCCTGCTAAATATTAAAAATCCTTAAATTATTGATAGATACAGTAATTTAAGGATTTTTTGTTATTACTTAAAAAGTGTTTCTACATAATTTCTCATTTCATCGTGGGATTTGACCTGTCGGGCGCCTTCGATGACGGAATTTTGTTCATCTTTCGATAATTGGGCAAATTGATTCAGCACATCAGAGTGCTGGGCCAGTTCCATGGTGAAACCAATTGGAAGTTCGCTGTTTTCTATCATTTTAATCACCTCAGATATAGCATATCCATTCGGGCATACCATAATGTATGTAATGAAGAAAATGGAATTACTTTACATATATTTGTTATAATGCTATAATAAATATTCAAGTTTTAATTAAGTTTATACGAAAGGGGCGAATTTTTTTGGAAGGTAAATTTTATACCAGACTTTGGTTTATTCTTTGTATGTGTGTATTAATGCCGCCCTTTGGAATTTTCCTGAGCCTATTTTTTAAAAATCCAGTAACACCAAAGTGGCGTATACTTGTCGTTGTGTTGACATTAGTCCATTGGGCCATCTGGCTTTATATTGCATATTTTAGTCCGATGAAAATTGTATAATCGGGGAGGCACCTTTTGTGGAACAGAGTCGAATCGGAGAGATTGAAGAGATTTTAATAAATGCTTTTCCAGCTGTGGAAAGGGAAATCTATGATGGATGGATTTTAAATTTTTCTGGCGGTTATACTTATCGGGCCAATTGTATTTATCCATTTTATCATTCCAACTACGATTTGGAGGAAAAAGTTGTTTATTGTGAAAATCAGTATCGGGAATTACTTTTACCCGCAATTTACAAAATGACGGCGGCTGTTCCAAAAGCATTGGATGATCTCCTGGAAGCAAGAGGCTATGAAAATGTTAAATATGTCGATGTACTTTATTGTTCTCTGGAAGATTGGAAAGTCCCTCAATTGAAGCGGTCGGACAATGATTATGAGATGATTACAATGAGTCAGATGGACGATGAGTGGCTGGAGAGTGTGAATCAGTTGATTGATATTCCATATCCATCGATGGAAAAGACCCAAAAAAAGATTTTTCAGCGTATTCGTTTGCCGATGGTATGTGTAAAAATACGTCATCATGGAAAAGTAATTGGTACAGGACTTGGTGTTTTGGAACGGCATTATATAGGTCTTTACGCCATCCATGTTCATCCGGATTATCGGCGTCGCGGGCTGGCCATGAAAATCTGCAGCCAGATTATTTCCAAAGGGAAAAAGATGGGGGCAATGCAGGCCCATTTGCAGGTGCGTCAGGGCAATACAGGGGCTTTTCTGATGTATGAAAGGCTCGGAATGAAAAAATTATATACCCAGTGGTTTCGGATGAAATCCTGGCCCGAATCAAAGACAATATTTGATTAAATTATTTCACAGAAAAGAAACGGAGGAGCAGAGGTGTCGCAAAAGGATATCGATATAAAACTGGACGATATTGTCAGTTATTCTCCTAAAATACTGGATATTTTGTTGAAAGACAGAACGTCGGGAAGAAATATTGTTTGGGCCACAGATGATTATCGCCAGCTGGGTGCGCTCTATGAAGCCGAAGGTGAAATAAAAGCAGAATTAGTAACCGGAAAAAATAATTATATTATTCAGCCGCGCATTACAAAGAGTCAGAAGAACCAGTTGTTCAGAACAAAAGCGAAGGCAGAGGTTTTTACACCGGCCTGGATGTGCAATGCTCAGAATAATCGGATTGATAACGGGTGGTTTGGGCGTGAAAATGTTTTTAATATTGAAACGCATAATGCATGGATAACAAATGCGGAAAAGATTTGTTTTCCAGAAAAAGGGCATAAAACATGGCGAAGATATGTGGATGCGCTGCGAATGGAAATTACCTGCGGTGAGGCCCCTTATCTTGTAAGCCGGTATGATGTTGTCCGTGCGAAGAGTATTCCTGTCGCGGAACGGATAGGTCTTCTTGATAGAAAACTGCGGGTTGTCGGTGAAAACGCAGAATCAGAAGAAGAATGGTATGAATGGTCAAAAAGGGCGTTTCAAAGTGTTTATGGTTTTGAGTACCAGGGAGACAGTTTGTTGATTGCCAGAGCAAATCTTTTATATACTTATATCGATTATTTAAAGGATAAATGGGACAGAAATCCGACAGCTAAGGAATTGACAGAAATTGCGTCGATTATTTCGTGGAATTTATGGCAAATGGACGGTTTGACCTTTACGGTTCCCCATAGCAGCAAAGATAAGAAAAAAAACGAAGAGACATCGTTGGAAAGACAATACTGCCGTATCAAAGACTGGCAGGCGGCGCGCTGGAAAAAGAAAGCGATTCTGGAATATCGTTCATTGTTGAAATACGAGGTGTTGTAAATGCCTGAAAATATGGAAATATTAGATAGCTTGATCATCGGAAGAGTTGAGCCTTATATATATGCTTTCTCTACAAATACGGTTCCTGATTATTTAAAAATCGGCGATACATATCGCCCTTTAAAGGTACGTCTGAATGAGTGGAGAAAGTATTTTTATGATTTGAAGGAAGAATACAGGGCTAAGGCCGTCATTAATGACGGAGTTTTTTTCAGAGACTATTCAGTTCATGCATATTTGGAGGAGTTAGGGAAAGAACGTTTAATGCCCGGTGATATTCAGGGCGTATATTATTCCAAAGAGTTTTTCAAAGATGTTACTATTGAAGAACTTGATGATGCTATAAAAGATATTAAAGAAAAGTATGAAAAGCGCATTGATAAATATCAATATTATAATTCGGAGAGCAGACTGCCTGAAACATATACATATGCTTCCACAGGCGAGTGGAAGCCAAGACCGAATCAGCAGGCGGCGATAGACAACTTTGTAGCGGCGGTCAAGCATGGGAGGAAAAACCTTCTTATGTATGCGGTTATGCGCTTCGGTAAATCATTTACATCTCTTTGCTGCGCCAAGGCAATGAAAGCTAAAACTGTTCTTGTGGTTTCTGCGAAAGCCGATGTGCGGGAGGAATGGAAAAAGACTGTCCAGCAGGCGGATAATTTCAACAAAGATTATATTTTCTTAGCGGGAACAGATCTTTCAGACAATGAAAATATGATCAAAGATACTCTGGATTCAGGAAAGGGCGTTGTCATTTTTCTAACACTGCAAGATTTACAGGGCGAGTTCATAAAAGAGAAACATAAAGAAGTATTTAAGAGTCATATCGATTTGTTGATTATAGATGAAACACATTATGGCGCAAGAGCAGAAAAATACGGTCAGGTTCTTAAAGACAGCAGTTATGTGAAAGATGTCAGCGAAAAATATGCGGATGATGATTATATAGATTATGAGAGTGCCGATGAACAGCTGAAAGTTTTGGATGCCGGTGTGAAGCTGCATCTTTCGGGAACGCCGTACCGGATATTGATGGGAAGCGAGTTTGAAAAAGAAGATATTATTGCTTTCTGTCAATTTACGGATATTGTGGCTGAACAGAAAAAATGGGACGAAGAATGTATATTGTCGGACGATGTGAGGGAATGGGATAATCCCTATTATGGTTTTCCTCAAATGGTTCGCTTTGCCTTTAATCCGGGCAAAGAGGCAAGAGCAAAGCTTGAACAGTTAAAATCCAATGGAAATACATATGCTTTTTCTGCGCTTTTTCGGCCAAAATCCATAAAAAAAGCGGCGGATGATACGCATAGAGAATTTATATATGAAAAAGAAGTCTTAGACTTATTTGAGATTATTGACGGAAGCAGAGAAGACGATGAATTGTTGAGCTTTCTTGATTATGATAAAATTAAAGAAGGTCACATGTGCCGTCATATGGTATGCGTGCTTCCGTATTGCACGTCCTGCGACGCTTTGGAAAAACTTTTATCTGAACATAAGGATAAATTTAAAAATCTGAAAGATTATACAATCATTAATATTTCAGGTGTGGACAGGCCAAATGAATACCGGAGCGTCAACGCTGTGAAAGAAAAAATAGCGAAATGCGAGGCGGATGGTCAAAAGACGATAACGCTGACCGTAAACCGTATGCTGACGGGAAGCACGGTGGAACAGTGAGATACAATGCTGTTCTTTAAGGATACGGCGTCTCCCCAGGAATACGACCAGGCCATTTTCCGACTGCAGAATCAATATATCAAAACCTTTGTTGATGAAAATGGAGAGACAATCAAATATAACATGAAGCCTCAGACATTACTTGTCGACTTTGATCCTCACCGCATCTTTTATATGCAGGAACAGAAATCATTGATATATAATGCCAACACAGAAAACGGCGGTAATCAGAGACTGGAAGAGCGGATGCGGGAGGAATTGAAGATATCCCCCATCATCACTATGAATAAAAATAAAATAGTGGAGGTCAGTTCGTCGGATATTTTGAGCGCTATCAGTGATTATTCAAAAAGCCGGGGAGTTATGGATGAAACGAGGGAAATTCCTGTAGATATGTCCCTGCTTGACATTGATATTATTTTATCGACCATTGAATGTCAGGCCGAATTGGGTGCAAAAAACGGGCTGCAGATAGAGGCTCATGAGGGGGAAGAGAGCGAACTGGACGGCGGGGATGAAGAAAGAAAACCGGACGGAGCTGGGGCCGGTGAAGCGGATGAGGCAAAAGAGGCATCAGAAAAGAACAAAAACATTGATTTGCCAGAAACAGAACGTCAGGTATTGGAAAATAAGTTTCGTATGTATTATTCAAGACTGCTTTTCTATGCTTTTTTATCCGGGGATGTCTTAAAATCATTGGAAGACATTCTGGCTTCTTTGGATAAGACAGATAATCAGCGGATCGCTGCGAATCTTTCATTGGATAGAAATGTTCTGGAAGCTATGAGAGAGCATATGAATCCGTTTATGCTCAGTAAGCTTGATTATAAGATTCAGAACATGAATGTTTTATCCAGGGATGAGACAATTGAACCGACAGAACGGGCGGTAAGAGCTATTAATAAATTCGGGAAACTATCCGAATCGGAGGTGCCTACGCCTCTGCATGCCGCCGACGCTATGGTCTCCCTGTTGACCGACGAGAGCATTCGCCGTCTGACGCAGAAAGACACGGTTATTTTGGATGTGGCCAGTAAGATTGGTGAATATACGATTGCCGTCTATGAAAGGGCCGTAAAAGCCGGCCTTTGTCCGGAGGATATCCGTTCTTCCATCTGGTCGATTCCAACGTCGACCGTGGCTTATGAATTTACGAGAAAGATATATTCTGTTCTCGGACTTGATCTTGATTGTATAGCGGTTCATTTTACATCCTACGATTTACTGGGGATTAAAGTCATGGATGAAAAGGGCTGCCCGACAGATAAAATTGACCATAAAAAGATAGCTGATATTTTAAAACAAAAGAAGGCTTTAAGTGAAATTCGTCTTGATGACAAGGCAGAAAAGGGTGATGAGATGAAATTTGAGGCTGTTGTCGGCAATCCACCGTATCAGGTCAGTGACGGCGGAGCACAGGCCAGCGCCAGACCAATATATCACAATTTTATAGAAATATCCAAAGCATTGTCTCCGAATAAAATTTCGATGATAACGCCGTCGCGCTGGTATGCCGGCGGAAAAGGGCTTGAGGAATTCCGAAGCGCCATGTTGGACGATAAACATATTGAGGAACTGGATGATTTTTTGCACCCGGAAGAAATATTTCCGGATACCAATAATCGGGGAGGCATTTGCTATTTTCTCTGGAATGTTGACTATGATAATAGCGTTTCAGGCGTAAATATTGTTTCACATAATGGAGATGGACAAATTGACCGGTGCCGACGCAGTATGCGGACAAGGGGTTTGGATATTTTTATAAGAGATAATATTGCGGTGGATGTTTTAAATAAGGTGGTAAATGATATGACGGATGTCATGTCCCGCCATATATCTCCGAGAAAGCCTTTTGGAATCGAGAGTAATATTGTGAAGTCTGATTTGTGGAAGCAGGAGAAGGAAGAACTTAAAAAACCCCTTTGCTGTTACGGAAAGGGAAAGCAGGAGGGGTATATTGAGTTTAGTGATTCTATCAGCCATAAGGACTGGATTGACGTATGGAAGGTTTATACGCCGAGAGCCAATAATATCGGAACCGAGTTGAACGACGATAATTTGAATGCATTTATCGGGAAACCACAGACGATATGCACAGAAGCATATATTGTTATCGGTATGGACCTGGCATTGGATGAATATTCGGCGGGGAATCTGACGAAATATTTTAAAACCAAATTCGTAAGATTTTTGCATGGTATTGCCAAGGCGAGCCATGACGCTTCAAGAAAAACCTATTGCTTTGTTCCGACGCAGGATTATTCGGCGGCGTCGGATATTCAATGGAATGTGCCGATTCCTGAAATAGACGCTCAGTTGTATGCGAAATATGGGTTGACACAAAGAGAGATAGATTATATTGATTCAAAAATAAAACCGATGGAAGAGTAAACGTAAACGCGGCCGCAGATGTGGCCGCGTTAAATTTTCAGGTTTTGAATATAAATCAGGAATAATAGATAATTTCTTTCTCATCATGTCGGGTAATCAGTCCACGTTTCAGCAGATAGTCCAGATGGGAAATGGTTTCACCGATAGCGAACCATTTTTGCTGAATAGGAAATTCCTCCCAGTTTTTGCCGCGCATGGACCAGGTCATTCGGGCGCCGATCTGGCAGGCATTCAGACCCGGTTCTTCCCGAATGATGGAAAGGGTCTGATTAATGCGTCGGTCATGATGTTCTTCAATCTGGCGGATGCGGTCATAGACATCCATATCATTTTTTCTGTGGGCCGGGAGCGCCAGGCTGATGTCCAGAGCTTTAATTTTTTTCAGACTTTCCAGATAATTTCCAAGAGAATCTTCAACGCCGCGCCACATAGTGATATTTGGTGTAATATCAAATAAAATGTGATCGCCGCAGAACAAAATTTTTTCTTTTTCCATATAGAGACAGGTATGTCCCGGTGTGTGTCCCGGTGTCCAAAGACAACGAAGAGTAAAGCCTCCAATCTGAAAGACATCATTATCGGACACGGTTTCCGCATCAAAGAGATATTCAGGGGCATAGGCCCGGGCTGGATTGACTTTTCGCTGCAATTCGATTAAGTCTCTGGAAAGCCCTTCTCTATAAAATTTTTCTTCCATCCATGGCCAGAAATTTTCATCATGCTGTGTTTTTAAATAATCATAGTCTACGCTGCTGATAAGAATCCGGGTTTTGTCTGTGGCAATATGATTGGTCAGACCGATGTGGTCTGAGTGCAGGTGTGTCAGAAAAAGAGTCGTTCGATCCATATCGATTTCAAGTTCTTTTAAACCGTTACTTAAAGCTTCCAGGCATTCCGGCTGATTGAAGCCGGTGTCCATGACCAGATTTTCGTCTGGTGTTTTGATGATATAACAGTTCAGATTTTTCAGCGGGTTGTTGGGAAGAACAACGGGTATGGTATATATATCCGGATTTTCGTGGATTTGTCGAAACATAAAGGTGACCTCCTGTAAAAAAATGTATATATGTATCATAGCATGATTTACCAGCAGATGGAAGGAATGATAAGCGTGTATTTTTTCCTGTTTTTGATAAATACTATGCTATAAAAGTATAAATAGGAAGGCGGAAAATGTGATGGATCAGGAAAAGGATGAAAAGCTCCGTGAAAACGGCCAGGTTGTGTTGGATAACAACAATGAAAAGAAAAGAATTCTTCTGTTGTCAATCATTGGGGAGATTGAGGGACATGAGGCGGCGCCGAATCAAAATAAGGCGACCCGGTATGATCATGTTTTGCCGAGACTGGCGGCTTTTGAAGATGATGATGAGCTGGAAGGGCTGCTGGTACTCTTGAATACTCAGGGCGGTGATGTGGATGCGGGTCTTGCTATTGCGGAGATGATCGCAAGTTTAAGTAAGCCGACGGTATCTCTGGTGCTTGGCGGTTCCCATTCTATTGGTGTGCCTCTGGCGGTTTCAACAGACTATTCTTTTATTGTAGAATCCGGTACATTGCTGATTCATCCGGTACGGATGGGAGGCATGGTGATCGGGGCACCTCAGAGTTATGCCTATTTTAAGCGGGTTCAGGACCGGATTACCGGGTTTATTGCGGAACATAGCCGCACGAACCAGGAAACTCTGGAAAATATGATGATGGATAATACGGAGCTTACAAAGGATCTGGGGACAATTCTCGTGGGCCGGGAGGCTGTGGAAGCCGGACTGATTGATGAAGTAGGCGGTATTTCGCAGGCGCTTTATCATTTAAAAGCCATGATTCAATCAGAAAAATAGTACAGTGATATTGGGGAGTTTAGGAGGAATGACCTGAATTCCCCGTACAAAATAATGAAAAATAACTATCGTTTTGACAAAGGCTTTAATATGTAGTATGATAAAAATAATTGAGTGAAATTGACGGAGGAAAAATTTATGAGCCTTTTAGAAGCCATTTTGATGGGACTGATTCAGGGAATTACCGAATTTTTACCGGTGAGCAGTTCTGGACATTTAGCCATATTTCAGTACATATTTAAAGTAAATACAGATACGGGAATGCTTTTTGAAGTCATGCTTCATTTAGGAACATTGGTGGCCGTATGTATTGTTTTTTGGAAGGATATCAGCAAATTGTTTATAGAAGGTATTCATTTGTTAGTGGATGCCTTTATGAATTTGAAAACATTTTTTGGAAATCGGTTTCAGCATGGTACCAGCAGTTACCGCCGTATTGTAACCAATGCCTATCGTAAATTTGTCTTGTTGATTCTTGTGACAACGATTCCTACGGGGATTATAGGGATTGTTTTGAATAGTGTGGTGGCTTCGGCATCGAATTCGCTGTTGATTCCGGGAATCTGTCTGGTGGTCAATGCCATTGTATTGCTTATTGTGGGTTCTCTGCCGGGCGGCAAGAAAAAAGTAAAAAAATCTTCTTATAAAGATGCGGCAGTGATCGGTGTGGCTCAGGGAGTTGCCGTACTTCCTGGAATTTCCCGTTCTGGTTCTACGATTTCGGCTTGTCTGGCTATTGGGTTTGATAGAAATTTCGCAGTAAAATATTCCTTTATCGCTTCTTTGCCTGCGATTCTCGGAGCGAATCTGCTGGAATTGCGTCATTTGGGAGATGCAATGTCTGGCGGCGATAATATTTTGTATTATGTGATCGGTATGATCGTAGCCGGTGTTGTCGGATACATCTGTATCCGGGTGATGATGTATGTGGTGAGCAATAAGAAATTCAGTTACTTTGCATATTACTGTGCAGTTGTTGGTGTGATTTCTTTGGTTTTCCATTTTTTCATTATTAAATAATTGATTGAGAGATGTAAGGTGCAATTGCGAAATGTCAGGGGACATTTCGCTTTCGTACTCTATTCAGGAATTTTAAAATTTTGGATTTAGGAGGAATTTTGGATGGCTGGAAAACAGCAGAAAACAACCGGAAGAGCGAAAAAAGCCACATCCGGACGTAAGACAACAACAAAAAAGAAAACATCTGCTGAGAAAAAAATAGAATTAACGCCGGAAGAAAAGCAGCAGCAGGCCGGTATCCGGGATGAAGTTGTTGTCCTTTCCATACTTGCGCTGAGTATCTTACTGGTGTTGAGTAATTTTAATCTGTGCGGCAAGTTGGGACAGGCGATTTCAGGCGTTACTTTCGGATTGTTTGGTTTTATGGCTTATTTCTTTCCGTTTGTAGTTTTCTTTGGAATTTCATTTTTTGTTGCCAATCGTTCAAACCGGATTGCGAAAATCAAATTGATTGCATCCATTTTTTGTTATCTTTTCCTGACGATTCTGGTACATATGATAACGGAACCATACGATGCCGCAGCGAAGGTATTGCAGGCCTATAAGGACAGTGCGGCTGGACATAATGGCGGCGGATTGATCGGAGGCGCGGTTGTCAAGGTACTCCATCCTCTGCTTGGCACTGTGGGCTGTTATGTCGTTGTCATTGTTTTGATTTTGATTTCTATTGTGCTGGTTACACAGAAAACGATTTTTATTCCGTTGAGCCAAAAAGGAAAAAAAGCATATTCAAATGCATCGAAGCATCATAAAGAGCAGAGGGCTTTGAAGAAAAAAGAAAAGGAAGTTCATAAAGAGGCAAAAGAGGCCGAAGAAACCAGAGGCAGTGGCGGAAACAGGAATGTGACCTTTGAAGAAGTTCGTGAGAAGTTTGAGAAGAAGGATTTAAATTTTGATCTGAGTGCCGCGGCAAAAATCCCGGCTGTTGATGATATTACAGAGGAAATCATTCTTCCGAGGAAAGAAGAAGATGTGATTCCGGTAAATCATATGGAGCCGATTCAGTCAATAGAGCAAGAAAAGAAAAATTCCTTTATTGTGCCGGAAGGCGATTTGCGTCCGATTGATATTGATATCGATGATGATTTTGGTGTTCTGGAGGAAGAAGCTACAGTGTCGGAGCAGGCTGGGACAGCGGGAACAGCATCAGCCTCAGGAAACTCATCTTCGGGAGCGTCCGGGAAAACTGTATCCGGAGGCTCGTTGTCATCGGCAGCCCGGGTCATACCTACGGCGACGGCGGCAGCCAAAGCAGCAGCGAAGGCAGAAGCCGCAAAGGCGTCCGGACCAAGTGAAGCAGAAAAACAGGCGACGGCGGTGGATATTGAAACCGCTCTGGAACAAAAGCCGGAATATGTATTTCCGCCGTTATCCCTTTTAGTGCGCGGCGAGAGAAACAATGGAGGCAACACCGATGAACAATTACGTCAGACAGCGGCTAAATTAAAATCCACTTTGGAAAGCTTTGGTGTGAAGGTGCAGATTACGAATGTAAGCTGCGGGCCAAGCGTTACCCGTTATGAACTTCAGCCGGAACAGGGTGTTAAGGTCAGCAAGATCGTCAGCTTGTCAGACGATATTAAGCTAAATCTGGCGGTGGCTGATATACGAATCGAAGCGCCGATCCCTGGAAAAGCGGCCATCGGTATCGAGGTGCCGAATAAAGAAAATACGACGGTTATGCTGAGAGATCTGCTGGAGAGCAGAGAATTTCAGAACAGTAAATCCGCCATTGCTTTTGCAGCTGGTCGGGATATTGGAGGCAAGGTCATTCTTGCAGATATTGCAAAGATGCCCCATTTGCTGATTGCCGGAGCGACTGGCTCGGGTAAATCCGTATGTATCAATACATTGATCATGAGTATTATTTATAAAGCAAAACCGGAGGATGTCCGTCTGATCATGGTGGACCCGAAGGTTGTAGAACTGAGTGTTTATAACGGGATTCCGCATCTGCTGATTCCGGTAGTCACCGACCCGAAAAAGGCAGCCGGGGCTCTGAATTGGGCAGTCATGGAGATGACCGACCGTTATAAGAAGTTTGCGGAACTGAATGTCCGGGATTTGAAGGGATATAATGAAAAGGTATCCCAGGCGGAATTTGCCAGTACGGATTATCCGAAACTTCCTCAGATCGTCATTATTGTGGACGAGCTTGCAGATCTGATGATGGTGGCTCCGGGAGAAGTGGAAGACGCCATCTGCCGTCTGGCACAGCTTGCGAGGGCCTGTGGTATTCATCTTGTTATTGCCACACAGCGGCCTTCAGTAAATGTTATTACCGGTCTGATTAAGGCGAATATCCCTTCGAGAATTGCCTTTTCCGTATCTTCCAGTGTGGATTCCAGAACCATCATCGATATGGGCGGTGCGGAAAAACTTCTTGGAAAAGGGGATATGCTCTTTTATCCTTCGGGATATCAGAAACCGCTGCGTGTGCAGGGCGCCTTTGTTTCAGATAAAGAAGTCAATGATGTGGTGGCCTTCCTTCGGGAAAGTCAGAATGACCAGGTGAACTACAATGATGAGATCACCTCGAAAATCACCAGTGCAGGTCCGGCCGACGGTCCAGGAAACAGTGAAAGAGATGTCTATTTTGTTGAAGCCGGTAAGTTCATCATTGAAAAGGATAAAGCATCTATAGGGATGCTCCAGCGCGTATTTAAAATTGGGTTTAACCGGGCGGCCAGAATTATGGACCAGCTCTACGAGGCCGGAGTGGTTGGACCTGAGGAAGGCACAAAGCCGAGAAAGGTTTTGATGTCTCCGGAGGAATTTGAAAACTATGTTGAAGAGTCTTTATAGGCGGGAGGATGAGAAAATGAAAACTGATATTCAGATTGCACAGGAAACAAAAATGGAACCGATCAAAAATGTAGCTGCCAGACTGGACATTCAGGAAGATGATTTGGAATTTTACGGCAAGTATAAAGCAAAATTTTCTGATGAGCTTTGGGAAAAGATCAAAGACCGTCCGGATGGAAAGTTAGTGCTTGTGACTGCAGTAAATCCGACACCGGCCGGAGAAGGTAAGACAACCATCAGTGTTGGTCTTGGTGAAGCTATGGGTGTTTTAAATAAAAAAGCTGTGTTGGCCCTTCGTGAGCCATCCCTGGGACCATGCTTCGGTATTAAAGGCGGCGCAGCCGGCGGCGGATATGCCCAGTTGATTCCGATGGAAGAGCTGAACCTTCACTTTACAGGGGATTTCCATGCCATTACATCGGCGAATAACCTTTTGGCCGCCATGCTGGACAACCATATCCATCAGGGGAATGCGCTGAGAATTGATACAAATCAGATCGTATGGAAACGTTGCGTGGATATGAATGACCGGGCGCTTCGCAATATCGTCGTTGGTCTTGGCGCAAAAGCAGATGGTGTAGTCCGTGAGGATCACTTCGTTATTTCTGTTGCTTCTGAAATTATGGCTATTCTCTGTCTTGCCAATGACTTAAATGACTTAAAAGAAATGCTTGGACGAATCATTGTTGCCTATAATTATGATGGCGAACCAGTCACAGCAAAGGATTTGAAAGCTGTAGGTTCTATGGCAGCGCTTTTGAAAGATGCCATCAAACCGAACATGATCCAGACATTGGAGCATACACCAGCCATCGTTCACGGCGGACCATTCGCAAATATTGCTCATGGCTGCAATAGTGTGCGTGCTACAAAGATGGCTTTGAAAATGGCTGATATTGTTATCACAGAAGCAGGATTTGGTGCTGACCTGGGTGCTGAAAAGTTCTTTGATATCAAATGCCGTAAAGCGGGTCTGACCCCATCGGCTGTTGTTCTTGTATCCACAGTAAAAGCTATGAAATACAACGGCGGTGTGGCAAAGAAAGACCTTCCTGAGAAAAATATGGAAGCACTCAAAAAAGGTATTGTCAACCTGGAGAAACACATTGAAAATCTTCAGAAATATGGTGTACCGATTGTCGTTACTTTAAATAAATATGTGACCGATTCGGAAGAAGAACTGGCTTATATTAAGGATTTCTGTGAATCCCGAGGCTGCGAATTTGCTTTAGCTGAAGTATGGGAACACGGAGGCCAGGGCGGTGTTGAACTGGCAAATAAAGTGCTGGATATTCTGGAAAATAAAGAAAGCAACTTTAAAGTGCTTTATCCGGATGAATATACACTGAAACAGAAAATTGAAACCGTATCCAAAGAAATCTACGGCGCGGATGGCGTGACATATTCTGCAGCGGCAGAAAAAGCATTGGCACGTATCGAAGCTATGGGTATGGGAAATCTTCCGGTCTGTATGGCAAAGAACCAGTATTCTTTGTCTGATGATCCAAAGAAACTGGGACGTCCAACCGGATTTACAGTAAATATCCGTGAGGTTTATGTCAGTGCCGGTGCGGGCTTTGTTGTAGCCATCACAGGAACGATCATGACCATGCCTGGACTTCCGAAAGTTCCTGCGGCCGAGGCCATTGACGTGGACGATAACGGAAATATTGTTGGATTATTCTAATTTGGGAGGAAAGACAGACAATGACACAGATAATTGACGGAAAAAAGATTTCTGCTGAGATTAAGGATGAATTAAAGGAAAAAGTAACCGCATTAAAGGCTGAGGGAAAAGAAATTACTTTGGCTGTCATTCAAGTGGGTAATGACCCGGCATCTACAGTCTATGTGGGAAATAAAAAGAAATCCTGCGCCTATATCGGAATCCGTTCTCTGGCTTATGAGCTGCCGGAGGATACGACGGAAGAAGAACTGCTCTCGCTGGTGGAACAGCTCAATCAGAGCAGAGATGTTCATGGAATTCTTGTTCAGCTTCCTTTGCCGAAGCAGATTAATGAAGACAAAATCATTAAAGCTATTGTTCCGGCCAAAGATGTAGACGGTTTCCATCCTCAGAGTGTGGGAGCTTTAAGTATCGGACAACCGGGTTTTGTTTCCTGTACACCGGCCGGTATTATCCAGCTTTTAAAACGCAGCGGTATCGAGATTGACGGCAAGGAATGTGTCATTGTCGGACGGAGTAACATCGTTGGAAAACCGATGGCTCTGCTTCTTCTCAGAGAGAATGGTACGGTGACCGTGTGTCATTCTCATACAAAAAATTTAAAAGAGGTTTGTAAACGGGCGGATATTCTAGTGGCAGCTATCGGCAAACCTAAATTTTTCAACCACGAGTATATTAAAGAAGGTGCGGTTGTTATTGACGTAGGTATCCACCGCAATGAAAACAATAAGCTGTGCGGCGATGTGGATTATGATGATGTATTTCCACATGTTTCTGCGATCACGCCAGTTCCCGGCGGCGTGGGACCGATGACGATTGCTATGCTCATGTACAATTGTGTGCAGGCGGCTGAAATGGAGATTGAATAATGAAAATTTTATTTGTTTCACTGGGCTGCGATAAAAACCTGGTGGATTCGGAGGTAATGCTTGGGCTTTTACGGGATAAGGGTCATGAGATTACCAATGATGAAGCACAGGCCGAGGTCGTGGTCGTCAATACATGCAGCTTTATTCATGATGCCCGTGAGGAAAGTGTTCAGACCATACTGGAAATGGCAGAATTAAAAAACACAGGCGTCTGTCGGCTTCTCATTGTGACCGGATGTCTGGCTGAAAAGTACCGGGAAGAGATTCTTACGGAGCTGCCTGAGGTGGATGCAGTGGTTGGTACGACTGCTTATGATGCCATCTGTGAGGTTATCGATCAGAGTCTGGCGGGAGAGCGAGTCCAGGCCTTTGAATCGACAGACCGGCTGCCCCTTGTGGAAACCCGCAGGGTGATGACAACGGGCGGTTACAGCAGTTATCTCAAGATTGGTGAAGGCTGTGATAAACACTGCACGTACTGTATTATTCCAAAACTTCGGGGAAATTACCGGAGTGTTCCGATGGAGTATGTACTGGAGGATGCCCGGCAGCTGGCAGCCTCCGGTGTAAAAGAACTGAATATTGTTGCCCAGGAAACAACGACCTGGGGAAAAGATATTTACGGTGAGAAACGTCTTCATGTTCTTCTGAGAGAGTTGTGTAAAGTGGAGGGAATCCAATGGATTCGACTGCTTTACTGTTATCCGGAAGAGATTACGGACGAACTGATCGAAGTTATCCGGGCGGAACCGAAAATCTGTCATTATCTGGATATGCCGATTCAGCACAGCAGCGATGCTATTCTGAAACGTATGGGACGGAAGACTTCCCGGAGCGAACTGGAAGACGTCATTGGAAAGCTTCGTAGAGAGATACCAGACATTGCTTTGAGAACAACTTTGATCACTGGATTTCCGGGAGAAACAGAAAGTGATCATGAAGATTTAAAATCTTTTATTCAAAAAATGAAATTTGACCGTTTAGGCGTCTTTATTTATTCACCGGAGGAGGGAACTCCGGCGGAAAGGATGGCGGGCCAGGTGCCGGAAGAACTCAAAGAGAGCCGGAGGGATGAGCTTATGCTCCTGCAGCAGCAGATTTCAGCAGAGAAAACGGCATCCATGACGGGAAGGATGCTGGAAGTTCTTGTTGAAGGACGTATACCGGAGGAAGACATTTATGTAGGAAGGACTTATCGGGACGCTCCGGAAGTGGATGGCTATATCTTTTTAAATGCGGAGGAAGAAATTATTTCTGGAGATTTTGTGACTGCTGAGGTGACCGGCGCCGATGAATATGATTTGACAGGAGATGTGATCTATGAATTTACCGAATAAATTGACTGTACTCAGAGTTATCATGATTCCCTTCTTTGTATTTTTTTATCTGACGGGGAAAGTATATATTGCAGATATTCTTTTTATTCTTGCCAGCCTGACGGATATGTTGGATGGAAAGATTGCAAGAAAATATAATCTTGTTACCAATTTTGGTAAATTTATGGACCCTCTGGCTGACAAGCTTCTGGTGGCATCAGCCCTCATTTGTTTTGTGGAAGTAGACCGGGTTCCGGCATGGATCGTTCTTATTATTATCAGCCGTGAATTTATCATCAGCGGTTTTCGTCTGGTGGCGGCCGAAGGCGGTAAGGTTATTGCAGCCGGTTACTGGGGAAAGATTAAAACAGCGGTAACGATGGTAACGATTATTTTTATGATTCCGAATTTCGGAGGAATTTTCTTTGGTGCATCATGGGTATATCCATTGGAACAGATTTTAGTCTACGCATCACTTATACTGACGATTATCTCTCTGATTGACTATCTTGTGAAGAACAAAGAGGTACTTGGAGGCGAAATGTAATGATTATTGAATTCATATCTGTGGGAACCGAGATTCTTCTCGGGAATATTACAAATACCAATGCCCGGTATCTGGCGGAAGAATGTGCCGTATTGGGACTGACCAATTATTATCAGGTAACGGTAGGTGATAATGAAGGACGTTTATCCGAAGCTATCCGCACAGCCCTGAGCCGTTCAGATATCGTGCTTTTGAGCGGAGGACTGGGACCAACAGAGGATGATATTACCCGTGAGACAGTGGCGAAGGTCCTTGGCCGGGAAATGAAGGAAGTGCCGGAGATTCACCAGCAGATTCAGGCATATTTTGAACGTATGGGTTCTAAATGGCCTTCCAGTAATAACTGGCGTCAGGCTATGGTCATTGAAGGCGCTGAGATTGTGGAAAATCATAATGGTACGGCGCCGGGAATGATCGTGCCTGTGGATGATACAAAGTATATTATTCTCATGCCGGGACCGCCGGAAGAGTTGAAAATGATGTTTGAAGAGAGCATCGCGCCTTTCCTGGCCGGGCTGAATCACCAGGTTATCTGCTCAAAAACCGTTAAAATATGCGGCATGGGAGAGAGCCGGGTAGCAGATGCGGTGTCTGACCTGATCGAAGCCCAGACCAATCCGACCATCGCAACTTACGCCAAAGGCGGAGAGGTTCATTTGAGAATTACGGCCAGCGGCAATGATTCCAAAGCGGCCCGAAAGAGCATTAAGCCGATTGTCAAGGAATTGAAGAGCCGTTTTGGAGATAAAGTATATACAACCAGAGAGAGTGAAACGCTGGAGCAGCATGTGGTCGGTCTTTTGAAACGGAAAAAGATGACGGTAGCTACGGCTGAGTCCTGTACCGGAGGCCTGGTGGCCTCAACCCTCGTCAATGTAGCCGGGGCTTCGGAAGTATTTAATGAAGGTTATATTACTTATTCTAATGAATCAAAGCAAAAAATCCTGGGCGTTAAGAAAAAGACGCTGAAAAAAGAAGGAGCTGTCAGCGAGGCCTGTGCAGCGGAAATGGCAAAGGGGGCTGCAAAGACTGCCGGGGCCAGAGCGGCCATCTCAGTGACGGGCATTGCCGGACCGGACGGCGGTACAGAAGAAAAGCCGGTCGGCCTGGTATATATCGGATGCTGTATTGATGGTAAAGTCTGGGTAGAATCTTATCATATGAACGGAGACCGTCAGAAAGTCAGAGAAATTTCCGTGAAGAAGGCATTGGATATGCTGCGTCGGCATTTAAATCACGTGGAACAAGATTAAGGAGGCATCATATGGGCGCAAAAGACAAGAAGAAATGGTTACTGGCAGGATTGCTCTGTCTGATGATGTGGCTGCTCTGCGGCTGCGTTGGAAATAACAAAATGAGCATTGACACTACTCTCGAAGTAAGCAGTAAGTTTAAAGGTCAGAGAGAAATGTCAGCCGTGGTTTCTGAAAGTGTTTTTCGCCAGGCTTTTAATGGAAATCTGGATGAACTGCAGAGAATGGTCACAGAAAAATGTCCATCGACTCTCCTTTGTTCTGCAGAGGAAGTCAATAATGGTGTGTTGATCACCATGACGTTGGAATTTGCGAATCTGTCAGACTATACAAATAAGATTGGTCAGATTCTTGGAAAAACGCCGGGAATTTATTTTGATGCGTCCGATTCCATTTTTAAAAAGGGGTACATGCTCCAGGAAAATTTTACCTCTCAGGATCTGTTCGGCTGGCTTTTAGATGCGCTTAAGGACAAAAACAGCCAGTTCGAGGATATGGAGCTGTCAGACATTTTCCAGAACGGGGATACAAGGGTCATTTATGACGGAGAGACTATTGAGACGGAGGCTATGATCCATGTGGAAAAAATGGAGTCCCATGCCTTTGACAGCTTGTCTGTGGAAATGACCATGAATGATGACGGTTCTTATAAAGTGGCTGTAAATTTTATCGTCGATCAGGATGTTTATTATGATATGGGCGATGATATGGATACAGCGATAAAAAAATTGATGCCGGACGGCGGCGTTTACGAAGTGAATAATGTCAATGAACAGCGGGTATATACGATCGGTTTCAGCGCCTATAATACAGAGACATTGATTTCTCAGTTAAACTCAGTGCTGCAGACGAAAAACTGTGAGTTTGAAGTGGTGGAGACAGGCGATGAATCCGACCCATTCCGGGCCCATGAGGAAATCACCATATATCTGGACGGTTCTTATTTTCTGGATTTTGCCAAAGAGGGAACGGAACTTGTTTATCTGCTGAAGACCAGTTCCGAGTATTCTTTTAATGACTGTCAGTCTGTTACGGGATTTTTGAAAAATTATTCCTTTGATAATGACGATAAGTATACCAGTGTTTATATGACTGTTGGGCCTTCCGATAAAGTGAAGATCAACCTGACCTATGCGATCGATATACAAAAAATTGAAATCGGAACAAATATCAGCAGTGAGACGGCATTGGAACGGACGATGAGCTTCTTCTTTGATTCGGAGCAGGCGGCTTTGACCGGAGAAAATTTTGAAAGCAAGCTTCGGGCCCGTATGGATGAGGATATGACGCTGGAATCAGCGGATATTAACGGAATGAAGGCGTATATAGTCCATATTCCGGCGGTAAGTCCGGAAGATTTATCATTGAAGACGACAAAATTTTTGGATGGTTCGGCAAATGAAGAGGAACTGACAAGTACGCTTACCGGCGGTAAGTCTGAAAAAAAACAGTTAAAAATCCGTTCTTATGTGTATGAAGATCATATTAATCTGGAGAAGTTTCTTGGAAGCGCTGTTGTGAACGATGGTATCGTATATCGCATGGAATATCCAAAGGGTTATGCGGCAGCCTTCGAAGAGGGCGGTCATGCGGATATGGTGACCGAAGGAAATACATTGACTTGTACGACACGAGACTCTATTGTCAATGTTAAGTCAAGAGGAGAAACGACCAATGTGGCGGGCGTGACCCAGTTGGTTCTCTGGTGGGTCAGCCTGGTCCTTACCATTGCAACGGTGGTTCTGAATTTGAAACATATTGCGGGTTATATCCGTTACCGTGAAAAATATCTGCTTAAGACAGATCTTTTCCACGGCAGAAATCAGATTCTTCTGACAGTTGGAGTTGTAGCCCTGACTGCGTTTGTATTTACAAGCCTGCGTTTGATTTTCCGGGTATATTAGCGGCGGCTGATTTTTCGGTAAATGGCCAGACATAAAAAGCTGGCGATAACGATAAGCGCCAGTATCATTAATGCACAGTGCATGAAAAATCCGTCGGGCAGCAGCAGAATGATCGGGTCTGTGGCTGCATCGAAGATCCAGTAGTCATTATTAAAAAATAATTTGTGAAACAAAACAAAGAACTGATCCCAGTTTATGGCGATGAGTGCGCCGAGAACAACAGGGAGAGCCAGTGTTAATATGGAAGTCAGCTTGAGATAAGCTGGCTTCTGTTTTTTTGTGCTTAAAATGCCGATGATACTTCCGATCAGACTTAACGGGAGCAGAACAGCCTGGATAAATACGAAAATCCGTTTCACTTCCACAAAGTGGATACGGCCTTCTTCAGACATGGTGAGGGTCGGAAATTCAAGCTCTTCCCGATAGAAAACCGAATTATAATCGATGAGAGCGTCGTAATTTTCCCGGATTTCTTCTTCTGAATATCCGGTATTTTTCGGAAGCTGAAAATGGTGAATGTCCATGTAATACAGCGGACGGAAATTGAGCGTAAAGACAACGGCTGCCGAAAGAATGCATAAAGTCAGGGCAACGGCGGTAAGGATTTGTTTTATTTTCATAGGAAAGTACCTCCATTAATTATTGATTTCTATTATACATCATCTGTCTTTGCTTGTCACATTTTCTTAAATATGATATACTGATTCAGTTATTCATAAAATCAGGGAATTTTCCCTGGACTGGTTCGTAAACTTCCCAGGATAAAAAACCAAGAATCTGTAAGGATAGGAGAATGGATATGAAAAAACGAGTGATTATTGATTGTGATCCGGGTATTGATGACAGTCTGGCATTGATGTATGCACTGTCTTCGCCGGAATTGGATGTGATCGGCATTACGGTAGTCTGCGGCAATGTGCCGACGGATACAGGTGTTGAAAATGCCAGAAAGGTCTGCCGTTTGATGGGACGGACAGATATTCCGGTGTATGCCGGAGCAGCAGCTCCTCTGAAGCGGCCGCTGGTGACGGCACAGGATACCCATGGGATGGATGGATTAGGGGAAACTGCTTTCCCTGCAGTTTCAGAGGCGGAATGGCCCTATGACCATTTGGCGGCGGATGGACAGCCGGAGGGTGTGGGCTTTATTGTGAAAGCTCTGTCGGAATGTCCGGTTTCAATTATTGCCATTGGACCATTGACAAATATCGCCATGGCCCTGGAATATAAGCCGGAGGTTTTTGATAATCTGGAACGGTTTGTGTCCATGGGCGGTAATTTTAAGAGCTTTGGAAACTGTTCCCCGGTAGCCGAGTTTAACTATTGGTCAGACCCAGAGGCGGCCAGATATGTTTTTGAACATTTAAACTGCCCGGTGGAGATGGTTGGCCTGGATGTAACCCGGCAGATCGTGCTGACACCGGAGATGATTCGAGGGCTTGAGAGTATGGATGACCCGAAAGCCAATTTTATCGTGAAGATTACCCGTTTTTATGTGGATTTTCATAAGAAACAGGAAGGTATTGACGGCTGTGTCATCAATGACCCGCTGGCCGTTGGATATTTTTTAGATAAAAATTTGTGTTCCGGCATTGATGCCTATACGACGGTGGAGACAGAAGGCTTGTGCGTCGGACAGAGTATCGTCGATGAAAAAGGTTTCTGGAAAAAGGCAGCGAATAGCCATATTTTAACACAAGTGGATTCCCGGCGTTTTATGCGCCAGTTTATGACGGCCCTGTTTGGCAGCAGAGGGGAGGGAATCTTCGGATGAGTGACGGAAGAAATTTTACGACATTAAAACAGTGTATGGTTGCACTGGGAATTGTATTAAATATCGTGGGGGCTTTTATTGCCCTGAATCTGAGACTTCCGATTTACATGGATTCCATCGGCACCGTATTATCCGGCGCTCTGTTAGGTCCGGTTTACGGTGTGGCTACAGGGGTTTTGGGAAGCCTTATCAGTGGTATTACTTTTGATATCTATTCCTTATATTATGCTCCGGTACAGATTTTAACTGGATTGATGGCCGGGATGATGTTTCGGACAAAATGGCTGGAAGGTATTAGACTTCTGATGGGCAGCTTGGCAGTATCCCTGCCGACGTCCATTGCCAGTGCGGCGATTACCGCATTTCTTTTCGGAGGGATCACGTCGTCAGGATCCTCCTACCTGGTTGTTTTGATGAGCAATCTTGGAATGAATCTGACTTTGAGCTGCTTTCTGGTTCAGGTATTGACCGATTATGCCGATAAGCTGGCCGCCGTTTTATTGGTGTCTGCTGCCTTAAAGGCGCTGACACCGGGGATGAAGATGAAAATTCGGGGAGGAAGAAATGGATCGTTATAGCCGGATTACGAATAAAAATCAAAGAGAAATTGTCTTGCTGAAAGCCAGACCCTGTGCCTGGGGAAAGTGTCGTTTTTGCGATTATATTGATGATAATTCAAAAAATATTCCTGAGATGGTAAAGATGAACCGGGAAGTCCTTTCCAATGTCACCGGTGAATTCGGGGTGCTGGAAGTCATTGATTCGGCCAGTTGTTTTGATCTGCCGGAGGAGACCCTTCAGGATATTAAAAAAGTTATTGAAAAGTGCGGTATAAAAAAGCTGTTTTTTGAAAGTCACTGGATGTATCGGAAACGTCTGGATGAAATGCGGGAGTATTTTAAGATTCCTATTGTGTATAAAATCGGTGTAGAAACCTTTGATAATGATTTTCGGGAGAACTATTTAAATAAGCATGCGGATTTTAAAGAACCGGAAGAGGTTGCGGCTTATTTTGATTCGCCTTGTCTGATGGTCGGTATTAAAGGTCAGACAAAGGAAATGATTGCCAGAGATATCGAAATCCTGAAAAAATATTTTAAACTGGGTACAATAAATGTGTATACGGATAATACGACGGATGTGAAGAAAGACCCGGAGCTGATTCGGTGGTTTGCTGAAGAATACAAATGGCTTGTGGATGACCCGTCGGTGGAAGTTCTGTTTGAAAATACAGATTTTGGAGTCGGTGATTGATGAGAAAAAGGTGTTTTACCTGAGAAAATCGGGTAAAGCACCTTTTATATTTTAGTCCATATTCTGTGATGTTTCGAAAAACTTAGTACTCGTCATAGCTCAGAGAATGGTATTGTCGGTAAGCATATATTGCAACAGCAATGGCATAGATGACTACGATTGCTTCGAGCAGCAGCAGATTGGTGATCAGGCCTGTCTGGTAGAAGGCGGCAATGACATCGATCACTGCATGAAGAATTACAGGAACGAATATGTAAGCATATTTTTTACGTACGACAGCTTTATAAACTAAGACAGACAGAGCAATCTGTAAAACGAGGGCAGCCATGCGTTCCACACCGGAAAGAATATAAGATGAAGCTGGTGTGTCAATTAATGTATTCAGCAATGAAGTAACGCTGGCGGCTGCTTCCGGGCTTCCGGCCTGACTTGCATAGGCTTCCACACTGCCATAGTCATTCAATGCAACGGCGATCATAAGATTTTGGAGCATTGAAAAGGAACCAAGAACAATAGCTTCGATGCCGCCATGGCCGATACCATAAATAATAGAATTTTCCCGTTGATACATAAATCGTTTCATAACGGTCATCATGCAGAAAAAGCGGCCGAATTCTTCAAAAATTCCGGCAGCCAGTCCGCCGTAGATGGCATAGAGAAACGGGTTACTCATAATTATCTGTCCAATGCCTGTATTCCTTGAAAGAAAATATTGATGTGCAGAGCTTTCAAGTACAAGGGAAAAAATAATAAAAGTAATTGCGCCGAAAAAGAAGGGCGCTGCCTTTACCTGGAAACGGTTTTTAAATACAATCAGCAGAACGATGGGAACTGCGATACATAAGACACCGGTAAATCCCATGGCAAGAAGGGATATCTGCGGAATAAGTGGTGTAGTCATAATTCAAATCCTCCTAACACAACATAGTATACCTTTTTTTGAGGGAAAAAACAACTATTGAAATTGGCTATTGACAATGTGTATATATAATGATATATTGTATATATCAAGTATATACAATATGAATTTTAAATACAATTATAAAAGCTTTGCGGGCAGACGTGTCCGCAGATTGGAGGTAACAATGTGAATATATTTATCAGCAATTCGGGGGATGTGCCGATTTATGAACAGATTACAAGTCAGATTAAAGATATGATCATGCGGGGAGAGCTGAAAGGCGGAGACGCCCTTCCCTCTATGCGGGCCCTGGCTAAGGATCTGCATATCAGTGTGATCACGACAAAGCGGGCCTATGAGGAACTGGAGCGGGACGGCTTTATTCACACCATGGTCGGCCGGGGCAGTTTTGTCGCCGACGCCAATATGGAGATGATGAAAGAAGAGAAGTACCGGAAGATTGAAGAGATACTGACGGAAGGTGTTCGGTTGGCCAAGAGCAGCGGTATAAGCTGTGAGGAGCTTCAGGAGATTATACAGATGGTCTATGAGGAGGATTAGTGATGGAATATTTAATTGAAGTGGAAAATTTAAATAAAACCTATCCTGGATTTTCTTTAAAGAATGTCAGTTTTAAAGTTCCGGGCGGATGTATTATGGGATTGATCGGTGAAAACGGCGCCGGGAAATCAACGACGATCAAGGCTATCCTTGACCTGATCCGCACCGATGGAGGAAAAATACGGGTACTCGGCAGGGATGTTCGAAAAAAAGGGAAAGAAATCCGGGAGGATATCGGCGTTGTTCTCGACGGCGCCAGTTTTCATGAAATTTTAAGAGCCAGAGAAATCGGCAAATTTATGGGAAAAATTTATCATAACTGGGATGAAAAATATTATCAGAGACTTTTGAAAACCTTTGACGTTCCAGGAAATAAGCCGATTAAAAACTTTTCAACAGGTATGAAAATGAAATTAATGATCGTGGCGGCCATGGCACATCACCCGAACCTTTTGATTCTCGATGAGGCGACCAGCGGTCTGGACCCGGTTGTCAGAGATGAGATTTTGGATATGTTTCAGGAATTTATCCAGGATGAAGAACACAGCGTTCTGATTTCATCTCACATCACCAGTGATTTGGAGAAGGTGGCTGATTATATAACCTTTATTCATAAAGGAGAAATTTTCTTATCCGAGGAAAAAGACCGGATTATGGAAGAGTATGGTATTGTCCGGTGCCGTCCGGAAGATGTGGCAGCGATTGATGAAGCCATGATTGTCGGTGTCAGCCGGGGAACCTATAGCTGCGATGTTCTTGTAAACCAGCGGGAAAAACTGAAACAGCAGCATCCGGACTTTATGATTAATCGGATTAAGCTGGAAGACGTTCTTTTGTTTAAAGTGAAGGGGGATAAATAATATGAGTGGATTATTGGTTAAAGAATATTACACACTGCGTCGTTATATAAAACAATATATACTTTTATTTATCTTTTTTGGCGCGCTCAGTGTATATATGGATTCAGTTATTTATTTTCAGGCTATGGTAACAATGAGTATGTGTATGCTGGTTTTTACCGGAATGAGCTATGATTCGACCGCTGGATGGGATAAATATGTCATGACCATGCCCGTAAGTCGAAAGGATGTCGTACGATCAAAATATATAATCTGTGTTATCTATGCGGCCACTGCAATTGTGGTCAGCGGCATATTTTCTATCATAATCAATAGAATTTATCCGATGGAAGACGTGGGCTTGATGCTGATGACTATTATGGCGATGACATTACTTTGTCTTATTTTTATTATATATTCCATTCTGCTTCCAATGATTTTTAAATTGGGCGTTGAGAAAACTCGGATTTTAATGATTGCAGTCATTATGATTCCTGTATTTGCAATATTGGGTACGGCTGAATATATGCCCGAATCCGTTCTGGATTTTATAGAACAGCATGCGGCAATATTCGGAGCGGCCGGAGTTATCATGTCCGTTTTAATTTATTGTATTTCCTATTTTATCAGTGTGGGGATTTTCAGTAAGAAAGAGTTTTAAAATTAAACTATAAAACAGGTCCTTTATCCGCTGGGATTCCGGCAGATAAAGGGCCTGTTTGATTACAGATATCTATTCTTCGTTTTCATCTTCAATCTGTTCATCCATATTCATGACCTGACGCTTTCTGGCCAGTTCATCATTTTCAAGATATTCATCATAAGTACATTGTTTATCGATGAGGCCGCCAGGAGTAATTTCCATAATACGGTTGGCGGTTGTCTGAACGAACTGGTGGTCCTGGGATGTGAAGAGCAGGACGCCCGGATATTTGATCAGACCGTTGTTCAGGGCCGTGATGGATTCCATGTCCAGGTGGTTCGTCGGCTCATCGAGAATCATCGTATTGGCGCCGGACATCATCATGCGGGAGAGCATACAGCGCACCCGCTCGCCGCCGGAAAGAACGTTGACCCGTTTCAGTCCGTCGTCGCCGGAGAAGAGCATACGGCCGAGGAAGCCGCGGACATAGGTCACATCCTTTTCCGGAGACCAGGGCATCATCCAGTCAACAATGGTGTCGTCACTGGCAAATTCTTTTGTATTGTCCTTCGGGAAATAAGCCTGGGAAGTCGTCACGCCCCATTTATAAGTTCCCTCGTCCGGTTCCATCTCACCGGCCAGAATCTTAAATAACGTTGTGGTGGCGTTGACATTCGGTCCGACGAAGGCCACCTTGTCGTCATGTCCCAGAGTAAAGGAAATATTGTCCAGCATCTTTACGCCGTCGATGGTTTTGGAAATACCATCGACCATGAGGACTTCATTTCCGATTTCCCGGTTTGGCTTGAAGTCAATATATGGATATTTACGGCTTGAAGGCCGGATTTCATCCAGCTCGATTTTTTCAAGGGCCCGTTTACGGGATGTTGCCTGCTTGGATTTGGAAGCATTGGCGCTGAACCGCTGGATAAATTCCTGAAGTTCTTTGATTTTCTCTTCTTTTTTCTTATTGGCTTCCTTCATCTGTTTAATCATCAACTGGCTGGATTCGTACCAGAAATCATAGTTTCCGGCGTAGAGCTGAATTTTGCCATAATCGATGTCCGCAATATGGGTACAGACTTTATTTAAGAAATAACGGTCATGGGATACGACGATGACTGTATTATCAAAATTAATGAGGAATTCTTCCAGCCATGCAATGGCATCCAGATCCAGGTGGTTGGTCGGCTCGTCCAAAAGCAGAACATCCGGATTGCCGAAGAGGGCTTTGGCCAGGAGGACTTTGACTTTCTGTCCGCCGTCCAGGTCACGCATCATGGCATAGTGGAGATCCGGTTCAATACCGAGACCATTTAAAAGGATGGCCGCATCGCTTTCTGCTTCCCATCCGTTCAATTCGGCAAATTCCCCTTCCAGTTCGCTGGCGCGGATACCGTCGGCTTCGGTGAAATCTTCCTTCATATAAATAGCGTCTTTTTCTTTCATAATTTCATAAAGGCGGGCATTCCCCATGATTACCGTATCGAGGACCTGGAAATCATCATATTTATAGTGGTCCTGCTCAAGTACGGAGAGGCGCTCTCCCTGATTCATGGTAATATCGCCTTTGCTCGGTTCCAGCTTTCCGGAAAGAATTTTCAAGAAAGTGGATTTTCCGGCACCGTTGGCACCAATCAGACCATAGCAGTTGCCTTCGGTAAATTTAATATTCACATCTTCAAATAACGCACGTTTTCCTAAACGAAGAGTCACATTGTTTGCACTAATCATGTTTCAATACCTTTCTGTAGTTGTTCTATCAAATGACACGTATTCTATTTTATCGAAAATCCCTGAATTTGCAAGAACTTTCCAGCAGAATTATTAACTGTGGAGTGCTTTTTTCGGGCAATTGTCCACGCAGCTCATGCAGAGAATACATTCGGTGCCGTTTTCACGGCTTCTGGCATTATCAAGCATGTCCACATTCATCGGGCAGAGCCGTTTGCATTTTCCGCAGGAAATACATTTTTCCTCATCCACAGTAATCCGAATCCGGGCGAAGTAGCTCATTGGCTTTAAAAATACAGTAATCGGGCAGATATATTTGCAGAAGGCCCGGTTGTCCTTGAAAGCAAAGGCCAGACTGATGCCTGCGATATAGTAGAGGATATTTCCGATGATAAAGCTGTAGAACATAATCCGTTCGATATTTGGCACATGGAAAAGGAAAAGGACACCGACGAAAAGAAAGGCCAGAGTAAACGTAATATAACGGATAAAACCAATATTTTTTCTCGGAGTATTCGGGTGTTTAAATGGCAGAAGATCCAGAATCATGGCTGTCCAGCAGGCATATCCGCACCAGCCCCGGCCAAAAAACAGGGGACCGAAGATCTTGGCGACCGCATAATGGATGGTGGCCGCTTCAAAAACACCCATGAACAGGTAATACCAGAATCCCTCAATCTGCATATTTTCATTGGAAAGAAGGCCGAGATAAACAAGCATATACAGGCCAACACCAAGCTGAACGACAAGACGGGCATACTTAAATTTTTTGATATACAGACACAGACCAAGGCAAAGAAAACCTCCGATATATGTAAAATTGAATAAATAAAAAATATTGTCCAAAGTCTGCCATAGGGTGATGGCAATAGTTTCAAAAATTGCGAAAAAGATGAGGGCAGGGGCATATTTTTTCAAGGTGTTCATAGAGTTTCCTTCTTTCGTTTTTGATAGTTCTATTTTATCATTAAAATATTCTATCGTCACTTTATTTTGCATGATATAATAAAATTTAAAGGGAGGGAAATTTGTGAAAATAGTGAATTTAATTGAGAATACAGAAGGATGCAGAGGCTGCGCCAGTGAACATGGCCTGAGCTTTTATATCGAAACGGGAAAACATAAATTGTTGGTGGATACGGGAGCAACGGATGCCTTTATACAGAATGCAGAAATTTTGGGTGTGGATTTGGCGGCCGTGGACACGGTGATTTTAAGTCATGGACATTATGACCATGGCGGCGGGATTCCGGCCTTCGTAAAAATAAATTCAAATGCGAGAATATACATAAGAACGGCTGCTTTTGGGAATTTTTATCATAAGGGACATAAAAATGAAAGATACATTGGCATTTCACCGGAGATTCAGAATTATTCTCAGGTGATTCCGGTGGATGGTAATTTGAAAATTGACGAAGAACTGTTTTTGTTTACCAATGTCACCGGGCGGCGGCTTTGGCCTTCGGGAAATAACTCTTTAAAATGCAGGAAAGGTGAAGATTATATACAGGATGATTTTTCTCATGAACAGTACCTGGTCATCTGCTGTGAGGGGAAAGAGGTACTTGTTTCCGGCTGTGCCCATAATGGCATTTTAAATATACTGGATACTTATAAGGAACTTCGGAAACGGGAGCCGGATGTGGTGGTCAGCGGCTTTCATATGATGCAGCACCATGGCTATTCTGAAGAAAATCTGGCCGTCATCCGGGAGACAGCGGCAGAACTTAAAAATTGTCGGACTCGGTTTTATACGGGACATTGTACGGACCAGATTCCTTTTGAGACAATGAAAGAAGTCATGGGTGACCAGCTCATTTATGTCCATAGCGGAGATATCATTGAATTTTAAAGTCTCAAATTGTAGAAATTTGGTTGACGCAGATGGATTAATCTTTTATGATGTATGTTATTGCTAATAAAATTACGGGGGAAAAAAGAAATGTTGGAAAAGCTTTTTAAGCTCAAAGAAAATAACACAACGGTGAAGACGGAAGTATTGGCCGGTATTACGACTTTTATGACAATGGCCTATATTCTTGCGGTAAATCCGGGTATTCTTGCAGCATCAGGTATGGATCAGGGGGCTGTTTTTACAGCAACAGCAGTAGCGGCTTTCATTGGAACTTTATGTATGGCCTTGTTTGCAAATTATCCATTTGCACTGGCTCCGGGTATGGGACTTAATGCCTATTTTGCCTATACGGTTGTTCTCGGCATGGGCTATTCCTGGCAGACGGCATTGACGGCCGTATTTGTCGAAGGCCTTGTATTTATCGTTCTTTCGGTGACCAATGTCCGGGAAGCTATTTTTAATGCCATTCCGATGAACCTGAAATCAGCCGTCAGTGTGGGTATCGGCTTGTTTATCGCCTTTATTGGACTGCAGAATGCAAATATAGTTGTCGGTGGGGCCACCCTATTGGAATTATTTTCTGTGGAGGGCTATAATCTGGCCAACGGTGTGAATGCGACCTTCAATAATGTGGGAATCACAGTGCTTCTGGCAATCATCGGTGTGATCATCACAGCCATTTTGGTCATTAAAGATATTAAAGGAAATATTCTCTGGGGTATTTTAATCACTTGGATTCTTGGAATTATCTGCCAGTTTACAGGTCTTTATGTGCCGAATCCGGAACTTGGATTTTATGATCTGCTTCCGGATTTCAGCAATGGAATTTCCATTCCGAGTCTGGCTCCGGTATTTTTTAAACTGGATTTTTCAAATGTATTTTCATTGAATTTCTTTGTTGTTGTTTTTGCATTTCTATTTGTCGATATTTTTGATACACTTGGAACTTTGATCGGTGTATCTACAAAGGCAGGAATGCTTGATGAAGAAGGAAAACTTCCGAGAATTAAAGGTGCTTTGATGGCGGATGCGGTTGGTACGACTTTTGGTGCAATTCTCGGTACATCGACAACAACAACATTTGTGGAAAGCGCTTCCGGTGTTACTGAGGGAGGACGCACGGGACTGACAGCATTGACAACAGCCATACTTTTTGCTTTGTCACTGCTCCTTTCACCAATCTTTTTGGCGATACCATCCTTTGCAACGGCTCCGGCGCTGATCATTGTCGGATTTTACATGCTGAGCAATGTGGTAAATATTGATTTTACAGATTACAGCGAAGCCATTCCGTGCTATATCTGTATTGCGGCTATGCCATTTTTCTACAGTATTTCCGAAGGTATTTCCATGGGCGTCATTTCCTATGTGGCAATTAATCTCCTGACCGGAAAGTACAAAGAGAAAAAAATCGGAACGCTTATGTATGTGTTGGCAATCCTTTTTATTTTAAAATATATTTTCCTGTAATTATTAAAGGAGGATTCTTTTCAGATGAACGTTTTGAATATTGAACATATTCATAAAATATTTGGCGATAAGATGATATTTGATGACGTGTCCTGCGGTATTCAGGAGGGTGATAAAATCGGTATTATCGGTATCAATGGTACAGGAAAATCCACTCTTTTGAAGATGCTGGCAGATGCCGAGGAACCGGATAAGGGACAGATTGTCCGGCAAAATGGTCTGCGTATCGCTTATATGTCGCAGAATCCGGAATTTCCGGAAGATGCTACGGTAGCGACCTTTGCTTTGGATGGAAATTCAGAGACGGACTGGCAGATTCAGAGTAACCTGACAAAGCTTGGAATTATGGATTATGACGCCCGGCTGGACCAGTTGTCCGGCGGGCAGCGGCGGCGGGTGGCGATGGCAAAGGTACTGACCGGAGATTTCGATGTGCTTTTGCTGGACGAGCCGACAAACCATCTGGATGAGGAAATGATTTCCTGGCTGGAAGACTACTTGAAAAACTATAAAGGGACAGTCGTTATGGTGACCCATGACCGTTATTTTCTGGATAAGGTGTCCAACCGGATTCTGGAAATCAGTCATGGAAAAATGTACAGTTATGAGGCGAATTATTCCAGATTTCTGGAATTGAAGGCCGAGAGGGAAGAAATGGAACTGGCGACGGAACGAAAACGTCAGAGCATTCTTCGGATGGAACTGGAATGGGCGAAACGGGGATGTCGGGCCCGGACAACAAAGCAGCGGGCACGGCTTGAACGGCTGGAGGCTCTGAAGAATGGCAAGGCTCCGGTACAGGATGGTACGGTGGCGATGGATTCGGTGGAGACCCGGATGGGAAAGAAAACCATCGAACTTCACAATGTCAGCAAAAGTTATGACGGTCAGCCGCTCATTCAGGATTTTGAGTATATTGTTCTTCGGAATCAAAGGCTTGGAATTATCGGGCCGAATGGATGCGGTAAGTCTACGTTGATTAAAATGATTGCCGGACTGGAAAAGCCGGATTCCGGAAATATAGAGATTGGTGAGACCATAAAGATTGGTTATCTGGCCCAGGAAGAAACCGAGATGAACGGAAGCCAGAGGGTTATCGATTATATTAAGGATATCGGGGAATATGTTCAGACAAAGGAAGGCCGGATTACGGCTTCCCAGATGCTGGAACGTTTCCTTTTTACCCCGGATATGCAGTACACACCGATTTCAAAGCTTTCCGGCGGTGAGAAACGGCGGCTCTACCTGTTATCCGTCCTGATGCTTGGAGCTAATGTTCTGATTCTTGACGAGCCGTCCAATAATGTGGATATACCGACATTGACTATTTTGGAAGATTACATAAACTCATTTTCAGGAATTGTCATCACCGTATCCCATGACAGGTATTTTCTGGATAATGTGGTAGATCGGATTTTTGAATTTGACGGTCAGGGACATCTGCAGCAATATGAGGGCGGTTATACGGACTACCTGGAAGCGAAGCAGCGGCGCGCCGGAGAGGGAGCGTGTGTGTCCGTGCCGGAAGTGGGTAAAAATCCGGTAAAGGACTGGAAACAGAACCGGCCGGTCAAATTAAAATTTACCTATAAAGAGCAGAAAGAGTATGAGACGATTGACGATGTCATTGCGGCTCTGGAGGAAAAAATTGCCGGATTGGATGCAGATATGCTGGCCAATGCCACCAACTCAGGAAAGCTGAATGACCTGATGAAGGAAAAGGCCCAGGCTGAAGCAGAGTTGGAAGAGAAAATGGACCGATGGGTTTATCTGAACGATCTGGCCGAAAAAATCGAAGCACAGAAATAAATATTGCAGTCATTTGCAGAGGCGTTTCCGCACATCGGGGGGCGCCTTTTTAAATTTCTGTTATTGGTAAAAATTCTCAATAATGGAAGGCTTTTTCGTCTGGACAAAAGGATAGCACCGTAGTAAGCTAAGGTTAGTTTTGTCTACACAGGAGAATATATGAATCTAAGTATGAAAGCTGAAAAAAAGCGTAAGAGGGAACAGAAAGTGGTCGAAGAAATGATTTCCCTCTATTGCCGGAAAAATCATCGTATGGAGAATGGCGGACTCTGCGGTGATTGCCGGGAGCTGGTGGATTATGCAAAGCAGCGCAGCGAAAAATGTCCTTTTACGGCGAATAAGACATTTTGCGTCAACTGTCGGGTCCACTGTTATAAGCCGGATATGCGGGAGCGCATAAGGGTCGTCATGCGTTTTTCAGGACCGAGAATGATATTTTATCATCCCGGGCTGGCTGTCTGGCATCTTGTAAGCAGTAAGAAAGAAAAGAGAAGGAATGAAAACCTATGATTAAGACACGATTGGTGAAATTATTATCCCATGCGAAACGTTACATAGTGTTTCAGGTGCTGTGGCAGTGGCTGTCACTGCTTTGTCAGGTGCTGATGATCTATTCAGCTTCCGTTTTGATTGAAAAGGCATTGTTTGGGATATTGGACATACGGGAGGTCTGGCAATATGCAGGAATTGTTGCAGGCGCGATTATTGTCCGATTTTTCTGTGACAGACAGGCATCCTATGCTTCATTTAAAGCGAGCGTGGATGTCAAGCGGATTCTCCGCGAAAAAATATATGATAAATTGCTGCATCTCGGCGTTTCCTACAGGGAAAATGTAGCTACTTCCGAAGTGGTTCAGATGGCGGCCGAAGGCGTAGAGCAGTTGGAAACCTATTTCGGGCGTTATCTGCCCCAATTATTCTACAGTCTTCTGGCCCCGGTGACATTGTTTGTCATTTTGGTTTTTGTCAACTGGAAGGCCAGCTTGGTGCTTTTAATTTGTGTACCGCTGATTCCTATATCTATTGTGGCGGTCCAGAAATTTGCGAAAAAACTTTTAAGCAAATATTGGGGAATTTATACGGAACTGGGGGACAGCTTTCTGGAGAATCTCCAGGGACTGACCACATTAAAGATTTACCAGGCGGACAGTCAAAAGGCAGTGGAGATGGATGAGGAATCCCAGCGTTTCCGCCGTATTACAATGAAGGTATTGACCATGCAGCTCAATTCCACCAGTGTGATGGATATTATTGCCTATGGCGGGGCTGCGGTCGGTATGATCGTTACTCTTCGGGAATTTTTTGCCGGGAATGTCAGCTTTGGCGGGGCATTAATGATTATTTTACTGGCTTCGGAATTTTTTATTCCGCTGCGTTTGCTCGGTTCATTTTTCCATATTGCCATGAACGGTATGGCAGCCAGTGATAAAATTTTTGCTCTGCTGGATATTCCGGAACCGAAAGTCGTATCCGGAAAGGTGACCGCGGATGAAGTGTCTGTTTCCCTGGACGACGTCCATTTTTCCTATGAGGAAGAAAGAGAAATTTTAAAAGGTGTTTCCATGGAAATGCCGGCGGGAAGTTTTATATCCCTTGTTGGAACATCGGGCTGTGGTAAAAGTACGATTGCAGGCATTTTGATGGGGAGAAATCGTAATTATAAAGGGGATATCCGCATTGGCGGTGTAGAATCTTCGGAACTGACAGAGGAGAGCCGAATGAACACGATTACTCTGGTAAGCCATAACAGCTATCTTTTTAAAGGAACTGTCGAAGAAAATCTTCGCATGGGTAAACCGGATGCTTCAAAAGAAGAGATGCTGTCAGCTTTGGAGCGGGTGAATCTTCTTGGGTTTATGACCGCCCAGCAGGGACTTGACACACCGGTTCTTGAAAAGGGAAGTAATTTCTCCGGTGGTCAATGTCAGCGTCTGGCTCTGGCCAGAGCATTGCTTCATGATACTCCGGTTTATATCTTTGATGAAGCGACTTCAAATATTGATATGGAAAGTGAAGAAATGATCATGGATGTCATTCATGATCTTGCCAAAACAAAAACGATTATACTCATATCCCATCGTCTGGCAAACGTGGTGGATTCGGACTGTATTTATATGCTTCAGGATGGAAAGATTGTTCAGTCTGGTACCCATAAAGCACTGATTGAGGAAACAGGGGCTTATGAGCAGTTATATCGTTATCAGTCAGAGCTGGAAGCCTATGGAAAGGAGGCGGCCGTATGAGCGTAGAAAAAAAGGAAAACGGTCAGAACCGCCGCAGCGGTCTCCGTATTATGGGACAGTTGATCGGTCTTGTCAAACCATTGCTTCCAATTATGTTTATTGCTATTTTTCTTGGTGTAGTCGGTTATCTTTGTGCTATCTTTTTGACGATTTTTGCCGGATATGCATTGGTTCATGAGGTTCTTGTGCTTGCAGGCATTGCTATATTGCCGGGAAGTACGGACTTTTTGACGGCCCTGGAGCCAAAACAGATTTTTATATTTCTCGTAATTATGGCAGTACTTCGGGGTGTGCTTCACTATGGTGAACAGTATTGTAATCATTTTATTGCTTTTAAACTGCTGGCAATTATCCGGCATAAAGTATTTGCCGTACTTCGGAAATTATGTCCGGCAAAATTAGAGGGCAGAGATAAGGGAAATTTGATTTCCATTATTACGTCGGATATCGAACTTTTGGAAGTTTTTTATGCCCATACAATTTCACCAATCGCCATTGCGGTGGTGACATCTCTTATTATGGTGTTCTTTATTGGGCATTGTTCACCGGTGGCCGGAGTCGTGGCCCTGGCCGGATATATTGTTGTCGGCGCGGTGATTCCGATGGTCATTGGCAGGAAGGGCGCCGCGCCGGGTATGGAATTCCGCAGTGCTTTTGGTGATTTGAACAGTTTTATCCTGGACTCGCTTCGCGGTCTGGACGAAACCATCCAGTATGGCGGCGGACAAAAGCGGATGAAGGCCATGGATGAACGTTCTAAAGACCTTGGTGAAATGCAGAAGGATTTAAATCGTCTGGAAGCTTCTCAGCGTTCTGTGACCAATATGGTGATTTTACTCTTTTCTTTTGGTATGTTGTTTTTGATGCTGCACTTTTATGTCAATGGCGCTATAGGTTTTGATTATATGCTGATTGCTGTTATTGCCATGATGGGCTCCTTTGGACCGACGGTAGCTCTCTCCAATCTGTCCAACAATCTGAATCAGACGCTGGCCAGTGGAGAACGTGTGTTAAGTCTTCTGGAAGAATATCCTCAGGTAGAGGAAGTGGAAGGCAAAGAAACCATAGAATTTACCGGAGCTTCTGCTTCCCATGTGGATTTTGCCTATGGAGAGGAACAGATATTGAAGGATTATTCTATGGATATTCCGAAAGGAAAGGTCATTGGCATTCATGGGGCCAGCGGCTCAGGAAAATCAACTTTCCTGAAACTATTGATGCGTTTCTGGGATCGGCAGAAAGGAGATATTTTCATTTCAGGCCGGGATGTACGGGAAATCAATACATCGAACCTGAGAGATATGGAATCCTATGTAACTCAGGAAACGTATTTGTTCCACGATTCCATTGCAAATAATATTGCGGTTGGAAAACCGGGGGCTTCCCGGGAAGAAATTATTGAGGCAGCCAAAAAGGCCTCCATTCATGATTTTATTCAGACATTGCCGAAGGGCTATGATACGGAAGTGGGCGAGCTGGGAGATACCCTTTCCGGCGGCGAACGCCAGAGAATCGGTATTGCCAGGGCTTTCCTTCATGATGCGCCGTTTATTCTTCTGGATGAACCGACCAGCAATTTGGATGCGTTAAATGAAGGTATTGTTCTTAAATCCCTCAGAGAATCCTGTCATGAAAAAACAGTTGTTCTTGTGTCCCACAGGAAGTCCACCATGAATCTGGCAGATGTCATTTACACGATGGATAACGGAAGAATTTCATAAAAATACAGAGAAGCGTCGGCGGAAGCCGGCGCTTCAGACTGTAGACAAAGTTGGTGCTGGAGATTTTCTCCAGCACCACTTTTCTA